>ENA-ORCT01000263-ORCT01000263.1-marine-metagenome-genome-assembly--contig:-NODE-263-length-26956-cov-3.514156_pt1 | contig 26956 bp, 23 predicted proteins | sample MGYA00248632_ERZ508511 | MGnify/ENA primary metagenome ERZ508511 (study PRJEB26182, sample SAMN06268839) | marine metagenome | isolation source: Tt an P1-techrep anaerobic enrichment on pine from sediment...
CGCCGGCACGCGGTCTCGGGTTTCGACCTCGCCATAGACCGATTTCCATTCGGTGATCGGCTGTGCGGTGACGGTCAATGTCTCGGCCTGCGCGCCATGCGCGGCGAGCAGGACGATGAACGCGGAGATGGCCGCTCGCATGTCGTTGGTCCTTTCCGTGATCCCAGATCGGTAATTTACACTAGCATACCGCTCTAACGAAGTTGTCTCAAAGAGCATTGATCGAAATCAATTTTTCTGGCCGACTGGGCAAAGCCGGTGCGATGATCGCAGGAGGGCGTCATGGAAAAGGACGGCCAGGGCGGGCCCGCGGGCCTGCGGCTTTTCCTGGCAGGCGACGTGATGACGGGGCGCGGGATCGACCAGATCCTGCCCCATCCGGTCGATCCGCGCCTTTACGAAGGCTGGGTCACCTCGGCCGAGGACTACGTGAGCCTGGCCGAGCGCCGCAGCGGCCCGATCCCGCGCGGCGTGCCCTTTCCCTATGTCTGGGGGGATCTTCTGGGGGACCTTTCCGGGCGCGACTGCGACCTGCGGATCGTCAATCTGGAAACCGCCATCACCCGCGCGGCGACCCATTGGCCAAAAGGGATCAACTACCGCATGTCGCCCGAGAATGCGGGCGTTCTGAGCGCCGCGCAGCTGGACGCCTGCACGCTGGCCAACAACCACGTCCTGGACTGGGGCGATGCGGGGCTGATCGAGACCCTGGAGGTGCTGGAGGGGGCGGGGATCGGGCAGGCGGGCGCGGGGCGCTCGGCGCGCGAGGCCGAGGCGCCGCTGGTGCTGGAGGTGCCGGGCAAGGGCCGGGTGTTGGTCATCGCCCTCGGCAGCTGGACCAGCGGCGTGCCCGAGCGCTGGCAGGCCGGCCCCGACCGTCCCGGCATCGCCCTGCTGCCGGAGGACCCGGACGCGGCGGTCGCATGGGTCAAGGAACGGGTCGGGCCGCTGCGGCGGGACGGTGACCTGCTTGTCCTGTCGGTGCATTGGGGGGCGAACTGGGGGTTCGACGTGCCCTTCCGTCAGCGCGCGCTGGCGCGGGCGCTGATCGACCGTGCCGGGGTCGATCTGGTCTTCGGCCATTCCTCGCACCATCCCAAGGGGGTCGAGGTCTACCGGGGCAGGCTGATCGTCTACGGCGCGGGCGACCTGATCAACGATTACGAGGGGATCGGCGGGCAGGAAAGCTACCACCCCGATCTGGGGCTGGCCTATGTCGCCGATCTCGACCCGGCCACCGGGAAGCTGGCGGGGCTGGAGATGCTGCCCTACCGCCGGCAGGCCTTTCGGCTGACCCGCGCCGATGCCGAGGATGTGGAGTGGCTGGCGCATATGCTGCGCCGCGACAGCCTGCTGGGCGAGGGCGGGGTGGCCCGCACCCCGGCAGGGACCCTGTCCCTCGATCTCGGCCGGTGAGATGCCTCAGCCCTTCGCCGCGGCGAAATGCGTGGCGAACCAGTCGCCCGCCAGCTCGACCACCTGGTCCAGCGTGCCGGGCTCTTCGAACAGGTGGGTGGCGCCGGGCACGATTTCGAGCCGCTGCTCGCAGGTCAGCTTTTCGGCGGCGGCCTCGTTGAGCTCGATCACGGTGTAGTCCAGGCCGCCTACCACCAGCAGCACCGGCGCCCGCACCTGCGCCAGTTCATCGCCCGCCATGTCGGGCCGTCCCCCGCGCGACACCACCGAGTTGATTTGCTCGGGCGCGCGGGCCGCCGCGACCAGGGCCGCCGCGGCGCCGGTGCTGGAGCCAAAGAGCCCAATGGGCAGGGCGGACAGCGCGGGCTGGTCCTGCGCCCAGCCCAGGGCCTCGATCATGCGGGCGCTGAGCAGGGGGATGTCGAAGACATTGGCCCGGTCGGCGGCCTCTTCGATGGTCAGCAGGTCGAAGAGAAGCGTGGCGATGCGGCGCTGTCCCAGGGCCTCGGCCACCCTGTTGTTGCGCGGGCTCAGATGGCTGCTGCCCGCGCCATGGGCGAAGATGACCAGTCCGATCGGATCGGATGGCAGGCGCAGGATTCCCTCCAGCCGCTTGTTCCCGACCGCGACGATCCGTTTTGCTTCGGCTGTGTCCGGCATGGCGCGTCTCCCCTGTGTGGCGTGGCACCCGATATGCGAAAGATGCCGCATCCGGCGCGCCCGCGCCTTGATGCGGGTCAAGACGCGCCGGGCCGGAACATGCGAGGCTGTGAGGGAATTGGGCAGGCGCGGGGAGGGGCCATGCCGGAACTGCCTGAGGTCGAGGTCTTCCGTCGCGATTTCGCGGCGCAGGGGCTCGGCATCCGGATCGAGAGGGTGTGCCTGGGGGACCAGCGCTGCCTGCGTGGCGCGACCCCGGCGGAACTGCGCGCGGCGCTGGAGCAGGACGGCTTTGCCGGGGTGACGCGCCACGGGAAAATCCTGTTCGCCAGCACCGCGCGCGGCCCGGTGCTGGTGATGCATTTCGGCATGACCGGGGAGGTGCGGTTCTTCGCCCCCGGCGAGGCGGTGCCCGAGGGCGCCTGTCTGGTTCTGAGTTTCGCCGATGGGCGGCGCATGGCCATCGTCAGCCGCCGCAAGCTGGGCTGGCTGGAGCTGACCGGTGATGCGGAGGTCTATTTGCGGGAAAACGGCATCGCGCCCGATGCGCTGCGGATGTCGGCGCAGGCCTTCGCGGAACGGATCGGCGCCGGGCGGGGGCGTCTGAAATCGGCGCTGATGGACCAGTCGAAGATCGCCGGCATCGGCAATGTCTATTCCGACGAGATCCTCTTCCGCGCCGGGCTTGCGCCCCGCAGCAGGGGCCGGGACCTGAGCGCGGACCAGCTGGACACCCTCCATCGCGCCATGCGCGGCGTTCTGGAAGAGGCCAGCGCGACCCTCTCCGCCGGCGCGGAGCTGCCCGCCGGCTGGCTGGCGCAGAACCGCGAAGAGGGCACGCCCTGCCCGCGCTGCGGGGCGCCCCTGCGGCGCGAGACCATCGGCGGGCGCAGCGCCTATTTCTGCCCGCGCTGCCAGGAGGCCGGCACGGGGTGAGCCGAAGGCAGAGCGCTCAGCCCCGCTCGGTGCCCACGCGCGGCACCCGGGCCGTGTCCTGTGCCAGTTTGCGCTGAGGTCCGATGCTGCCCGAGGGGTCGAGCAGCCGCCGGATATCGTCGAAGCCCAGCGTTTCCTGCTTTTCCAGCTCCGCGATCAGGCTCTCGATCTCGGGCCGGTGCGTGGTGAGCAGTTCCGTCGCCGTCCCCTCGGCCTGCTTGAGCAGCTCCATCACTTCCTTGTCCACCAGCGCCGCCGTGGCATCGGCATGGTCGCGGGGCTGCGCGATGGCCTGGCCGAGGAAGGGGTGATCCTCGCTGCGGCGCAGGTCGATGGGGCCGAGCGCGGGGCTCATGCCCCAGCGCGCGACCATGGCGCGCGCCATCTGGGTGGCGCGGCGGATGTCGTCATCGGCGCCCGAGCTGACCGTTCCGATCAGCAGCCGCTCGGCCGCGCGCCCGGCCAGCAGGATCACGAGCTGCGCGCGCAGATAGGTCTCCTCCTCGGTATGGCGCTCGCTTTCGCTGAGCATGTGGGTGCCGCCCAGAGTATGGCCGCGCGGGATGATGGTGACCTTGTAGAGGGGGTCGGCATCCGGCAGATAGAAGGCCGCCGCCGTGTGCCCGGCCTCGTGCACCGCCAGCCGGTGATGTTCCTCCGGACGGATGGCCAGCGTGCGCACCGTGCCCATCATCACCTTGTCGCGCGCCTCGTTCAGGTCGGCGAGGGTGATCAGGGTGCCGCCGCGCCGCGCCGCGGCGATTGCGGCCTCGTTCAGCAGGTTCTTCAGGTCGGCCCCGGAAAAGCCCGGCGTGCCCGCCGCCATCAGGTCCAGATCGGCGGTGTCGGCCAGCGGCAGCTTGCGGGCGTGAATGTCGAGGATCGCGCGCCGCGCTGCCTTGTCGGGCAGGTTCAGGGTCACGTGCCGGTCGAAGCGGCCGGGGCGCAGAAGCGCGGGGTCGAGCACGTCGGGGCGGTTGGTGGCGGCCAGCACCACCACCGCCTCGCGCTCGGCGAACCCGTCGAGCTCGGCCAGGATCTGGTTGAGTGTCTGCTCGCGCTCGTCATGGCCACCGCCGAGCCCGGTGCCGCGGGTGCGCCCGATGCTGTCCAGCTCGTCGATGAAGATGACCGAAGGCGCGGCCTTGCGCGCGGCCTCGAACATCGCGCGCACCCGCCCCGCGCCGACGCCCACGAAGATCTCGATGAATTCCGAACCCGAGGTCGAGAAGAAGGGCACGTCCGCCTCGCCGGCCAGCGCCTTGGCCATGAGCGTCTTGCCGGTTCCCGGCGGGCCCATCAGCAGCACCCCGTGCGGCACCTCGGCGCCGAGGCGCTGGAACCGTTCGGGGTCGCGCAGGAAATCGATCAGTTCCGACACCTCGCGCTTGGCCTGATCCTGCCCGGCCACGTCGTCGAAGGTGATGCGCCGCTTCGGCTTCTGCGGCCTGGCGAACCGCCCCGACAGCAGCCCGCCGCGCGTCGGCCCCATGCCGCCCACGATGTTGCCCATCATGCGCCGCTGTATCCACAGATAGAAGCCGAGCAGAATGATCCAGGGCAGCATATAGCTGAAGATGGAGCCCTGCGGGGGCTTCTCGGCCGTGATCTCGATCCCCTGCTGTTCCAGCAGCGGCAGCAGTTCGGGGTCGTCCTGCGACGGCGTCACGGCATGCAGATATTCGGGCGCGCCCTCATCGGTCCCCCGCCGCGTGGCGACGATCTCCTGTTGCTGCATCGTGACCGAGGCGATCTCGCCGTCGCGGATCATCTGCTTCATCTCGCTGTAGGGCACTTCCTGCCCCAGCTGGGCGGGCTCCAGCCAAAGCCCGGCGACGGCGGTCAAGAGCAGGAACGCCGCCAGCAGCCCCCAGACCAGCCATTCCGGCCGGTTGGTGGGGTCCTGCGGGTCTTGTGGGTCTTGGTCGTCCTTGTTCGCCATGATCGGAGCGCCTGTTCTGATTGTCCCGAAAGGCAGGGTGCTGCGCCGCGCCGCCGTCGTCGTTGACCGATGTCAATCCGGGCCGTCTGCGCGCGACGGTCCCGCGGATTGATCCGGATCAATCCATTGGCCGCATCCTGTGTTACCCTGCACGGGCTGGGAGGTGAAGCGATGGCCGATGATTTTGTCAAACGCGAACGCATGGTCGCCGAGCAGATTCGCGCCCGTGGTGTCCGCGACCCGCAGGTTCTCGAGGCGATGCGCCACGAGCGCCGGGAGCGTTACCTGCCCATCCATCTGCACGACCGGGCCTACGAGGATCTGCCGCTGCGCGTGGCCGAGGGGCATTGGATGGCCTCGCCGCATGTCACCGCCTACCTGATCGAGGCGCTGGCCCTCAAGGGCGGCGAGAAGGCCCTGCTGATCGGTCTCGGCGCCGGATATGCGGCGGCGCTGCTGGCGCGGATCGCAGGGGATGTCTACGTGATCGAGCGCGACGGCCCGCAGGCCGAGAAGGCGGCCTCGGCGCTGGCCGATGCGGGCCATCCCAATGTCCATGTCCTGCATGACGAGGGCAGCCGCGGCTGGATCGACGAGGCGCCCTTCGACGCGATCCTGGTGCGCGCCGCCGTGCCCTTCGTCCCCGAGGCTCTGAAGCCGCAGCTGGCCCAAGGCGGGCGGCTTGTGGTCGCGGTGGGCGATGACCTCCACGCGCAGGAGATCGTGCGCATCACCCGGCGCGACGGCGGCCGCTTCGACCGCGAGGACCTGGCCGATGTGCGCTTCGTGCCGCTTCTGGGGCCGCAGGGCTGGGAGGACGAGACAAGGCGGCGCCAGCCCGGCCCGCCGCGGATGATACAGCACCGGCCCGTCACCGGCGACAGCCTGCCGGCGCTGATCCTGCGCCGCGCCCAGGACTTCGAGGATGTGGAGACGGCCGATCTCGGCCCGCTGGTCGAAAGGGCGGCCGCCCACCGCGTGGTTCTGATCGGCGAGGCCAGCCATGGCACATCTGAGTTCTACCGGATGCGCGCGCGCATCACCCAGCGCCTGATCGAGGAACATGGCTTCACCATCGTCGCGGCCGAGGCCGACTGGCCCGATGCCGCGCGGATGGATGCCTTCGTGCGCCATCGCGGGGCGCCGCCGGAGGACTGGTCGGCCTTCGCGCGCTTTCCCGCCTGGATGTGGCGCAATGTCGAGACGCGGGATTTCCTGCACTGGCTACGGGCCCATAACGCGGGTGAGCGTGACGGCGCGCGGGTGGGCTTCTATGGCCTGGATCTCTACAGCCTCTACGGCTCGGCCCGGGCGATCCTCGACTATCTCGACAGGGAGGATGCAGACCTCGCGGCGCTGGCGCGGCAGCGCTATGGCTGCCTGTCGCCCTGGGAGGCGGATCCGGCGGCCTATGGCCATGCCGCGCTGACCGGGGCCTATCGCGACTGCGCCGAGGACGTGACCCAGATCCTGGTGAAGCTGCACCAGAAACGCGCCGAACTGGCGGCGCGCGACGCCGCGCGGTTTCTTGACGCCAGCCGGAACGCGCAGCTGGTGACCAATGCCGAGCATTATTACCGGGCGATGTATTACGGCTCGCGCACCGCGTGGAACCTGCGCGACGACCACATGTTCGACACGCTGCAGGCGGTGATGGCGCATCACGGGCCCGGGGCGAAGGCGGTGGTCTGGGCGCACAACTCGCATATCGGCGACGCGCGCGCGACCGAGATGTCCAAGCGCGGCGAGCGCAACCTGGGCGAGCTCTGCGCGCGCGGCTTCGGCGAGGCGTCCTATCGCATCGGCTTCGGCACCGATCACGGCACGGTGGCCGCGGCCTCGGCCTGGGACGGCCCGATGGAGGTCAAGGATGTCCGCCCGGCCCATCCGCAGAGCCATGAGCGGCAGTTCCACCTGACCGAGGCGCGGGGCCTGATCCTGCCGCTGCGGCCCGGGCAGGAGCTGGACGTGGCGACCGAGCTGGCCACGCCGCGGCTGGAACGGGCGATCGGGGTGATCTACCGCCCCGAGAGCGAACTGGCGAGCCATTACTTCGAGGCGGAACTTTCCAAGCAGTTCGACGAATACATCTGGATCGACCGGACCAGCGCGGTCACCCCCCTGCCGGTGCAGAGGGATGCGGGGGTGCCCGATACCTATCCGTTCGGCACCTGAGCCGGGGCCGGTGGCCAGCCGGAAACGAGCAGACAGGAATGTGCCCCCGGCCGGATGGCCGCGGGCTTTCCTCCGGGTGGAAACTGCGTCAAGATACCGCCCAAGGGGGGCGCGTGCCGGGCTTTTCCAGGCATCCAGAATAAGGAACTCGTGTGAAAAACGTTCACAGCGCCATGATCCTCGAAGTGCTCGAGTCCGAGATCGTGTCGGGCGAGATTGCACCCGGCGCACGGCTGAACGAGGTCGCGCTGGCCCAGAGGTTCAACGTCTCCCGCACGCCCGTGCGCGAGGTCCTTCAGAACATCGTGTCGCGCTCGCTGGCCGAGCGGGTGCCGTTCAAGGGGGTCGTGGTACGCGACTTCAAGCCCGAACGCATCCGCTCCATGTTCGAGGCGATGGCCGAGATCGAGGCGCTGTGCGGCGGCTTCGCGGCCGAGCGCATGGACGAGGCGGCGCTGGACGAGCTGGAGAGCGCGCATCGGACCATGTCCGAGATGGTCTCGCACCGGGCGGCGAAAGAATACGAGGCCGTCAACACCGAATTCCACTCGCTGATCTTCCGCGGCGCAGGCAACGACGAGCTCAGCCAGATGGCCTTCGACATGCGGCTGAAACTGGCCCCGTTCCGCAAGTCGCAGCTCTACCAGATCGACCGGATGCGGCGCTCGAACCGGGAGCATGCCGTGATCGTGCATCTCCTGCGGGCCCGGAACCGGCCCGGGGTGGAGCAGGCGCTGCGCCAGCATCTGCACGGCGCCGCCGAGGCCGTGCTGGCGCAGCGCCAGTGATCAGCCGAAGGCGGCGATCAGCATCCGGACGGCGGTGATCCCCAGGAACAGGGCGAAGCCGCGCTTCACCCATTTCGCGTCCAGATCATGGGCCAGCTTCGCCCCCACCGGCGCCAGCGCCGTGGTGAAGGGGATGATGATCAGCGCCGCGGGCAGGCTGACATAGCCCGCCGAAAGCGGCGGCCGGTCCGGCACGCCCAGCCCCGACACCACGAAGCCCGCCACCGCCGGCAGCGCGATGATCAGCCCGAAGGCCGCCGCGGTGCCCACCGCGCGGTGGATCGGATAGGAGAACGCCGCCAGCGTGGGCACGCCCAGCGTGCCGCCGCCGATCCCCATCAGCGACGAGATCAGCCCGATTGCCCCTGCCATCCCCGCATTCGCGGCGCGCGACGTGGGCAGGTGGTCGGAGACCACCAGCGTGCGCGGGGTGGCCAGGTTGGCCGCCACCAGCAGGGCGACGAAGCCGAAGATCATCTTCAGCCCCGCCGGGTCGATGAACCGCGCCGCCAGCCCGCCGGCAAGCGCCCCCAGCCCGATCGGCACGCCCCATTTCTTCACCAGCGCAATGTCCACGGCGCCGCGCTTGTGATGCGCGCGCATCGACGAGATGGCGGTGAACACGATGGTGGCGAGCGAGGTCGCCACCGCCATGTGCATGGACAGCGTGTCGGGGAAGTCGATGAAGGTGAACAGCCAGAACAGCACCGGCACCAGCACGATGCCCCCGCCCACGCCCAGGAACCCCGCCATCAATCCGGCCACGATGGACGCCACCCCCAGTCCGAGGGCCAGTGGCAGGTAGGATACAATCTCGCTCATGTCATCACCATCCGATCGCTTGCGGCAGCCAGGTGGCGATACCCGGAATTGTGAACAGTAGCAACAGCGCCACCGCCTGGATCGCGATGAAGGGCATCACCCCGCGATAGATCATCGAGGTGGTAACCCCCTTTGGCGCCGCCCCCTTGAGGAAGAACAGCGCCCAGCCGAAGGGCGGCGTCAGGAACGAGGTCTGCAGGTTCATCGCGATCAGCGCGGCCAGCCAGATCATGTCCGTGCCCTGCTCCTTGAAGAAGGGCAGGAGCAGCGGCAGCGCGATATAGCTGATCTCGATCCACTCCAGGAAGAAGCCGAGCACGAAGAGCAGCGCCATCAGGAAGATCAGCGCGCCGATCTCGCCGCCGGGCAGCAGCGCCAGCATGTCCTTGACCAGATCCTCGCCATGCAGCCCGCGGAAGGCGATGGAGAAGACCTGCGCCGCGACCAGGATGAAGAAGATCATGGCCGAGATGCGCAGCGCGCCCTGGGCCGCATCCCAGATCATCCGCTTGTTCAGCCGGCCGTAGAGCGCGGCGATGGCGATCGACAGCGCGGCACCCACGCCCGCGGCCTCGGTCGGCGCGGCAAGCCCGCCGATGATCGAGCCCAGAACGCCCCCCACCAACAGCAGCGGCGGCGCCAGCGCCTTGACGGCGCGGATCGCCAGCGGCCAACCGGTCAGGCCGGCACGTTCCTCGGCGGGGATGGCGGGCACCAGATGCGGGCGCATCTTCCCGAGGATGAGGATGTAGGCGATGTAGAGCCCGGCCAGCATCAGCCCCGGCATCATCGCCGCAGCAAACAGCGTGCCCACGCTTTCGCCCATGATGTCGGCCAGCAGGATCAGCACCAGCGAGGGCGGGATGATCTGCCCCAGCGTGCCCGAGGCGCAGATCGCGCCCGCCGCGACGCCGCCGTCGTAGCCCCGGCGCAGCAGCACCGGCATGGTCAGCATGGTCAGCGTCACCACCGTGGCGCCGACGATCCCGGTCGAGGCGCCCATCAGAACGCCCACCACGATCAGCGCGATGGCCATGCCGCCGTTCAGCCGGCCCGAGAGCCGCCCGATCACCTCGAGCATGTCCTCGGCCACGCGGGATTTCTCCAGCATCACGCCCATGTAGACGAACAGCGGAATGGCCAGGAATTCGTATTTGGTCACCACCCCGTAGATGCGCGCGGGGCTGAGGTTGAACAGGAAATCGCCGAAGCCCATCCAGCCGAACAGGAAGCCGGCGGCGGCGATGCCGATCCCCACGGGCATGCCGATCAGCAGGAACAGCATGAAGCCCAGGATCATTCCAATCGCGAGAAGTTCCTCCATCGCTCAGCCCTCCTGCCCGAGGCCGCGCAGGGCGGCGGCGTGGCGGATGGCGTTGGACAGGCATTGCAGCGCGAAGAGGCCGAAGGCCACGGGGATGAACCCCTTGAGCAGCCAGCGCCCCGGCAGCCCGCCCGGATCCGGCGAGCCCTCGCGGATCGAGAAGGCGCTGTCGACGAAGCCCATCGAATACTTGATGAACAGGAGGGCGATCACCACGCCCAGAGCCATCGACACCAGGTCCAGAAGGCTTTGGGTGCGGCGGGGCAGGCGGTCATACAGCATGTCCACCCGGACATGGCCGTTTTCCAGCATCAGCACCGAAATGCCCAGCAGGGCGGTCGGCAGCAGAAGGTGCCATTCCATCTCCTGCATCCAGACGGGGCTGGTGCCGATGACGTAGCGGCCCGCCACGTTGAAGAACACAAGGGCCACCATCGCCAGCAGCAGGACCGAGGCGATCTTGCCCCCGATCCGCGTCACCCGGTCGATGGCATCGGCCAATCGCAGCGCGAAGTTCATTTTTGTCTCGTTTCTCTTCCGGAAAAAGCGAGCAGGCAGTGCGTGACCCGCGCTGCCTGCCCTTTTGTTGCCATGAGTGGTGAGGATCAGGCGTTGCGCAGCTGGCTGTGCCAGACCTGCTCGGAGGCCGCTGCCCAGACGTCATGCTCTGCCTTGAAGGCGAAGTAGTTCTCCATGACCTTCTTGAACAGCGGATCGGCCGCGGCCAGTTCGTCGTAGACCGGCGTCATCTCGGCGCGCAGTTTCTCAACCACGTCCTTGGGCAGGGTGCGCAGCTCGGTGCCGTTGGCGGCGAATTCCTTCAGCGCGGCGGCGTTGTTGGCCTCGGCCCAGGAATGCGAGATCACGTTGCAGGCGGCGGCGGCATTGGTGACGATGCCCTGCAGATCCTCGGGCAGACCTTCCCAGGCGGCCTTGTTGATGCCCAGCTCGGTCACCGTGGTCGGCTCGTGCCAGCCGGTGGTGTAGTAGTACTTGGCGGCCTTGTTCAAACCCAGGATCTTGTCCTGCGCGGGGCCGACCCATTCGGCCGCGTCGATCACGCCGCGTTCCAGCGCCGGGAAGATCTCGCCACCCGGCAGCAGTTTCACGTCGACGCCGATGCGGGCATAGGCCTTGGCGGCGAGGCCGGGGATGCGCAGGCGCAGGCCCTGCATGTCTTCGAGCGACTTGATCTCCTTGTTGAACCAGCCGGTCATCTGCACGCCGGTGGCGCCGATGGGCATGGCGACCAGGCCCAGCGGCTCGTAGACCTCGTTCCACAGCTTGATGCCGTCGCCGACGTAGAACCAGGCGTTCTGGCCCTGGGTCGACATGCCGAAGGGCACGGCGCCGAAGAACTGGGCGGCGGGCACCTTGCCCGAGCCGAAATAGCTGACCCAGCCGTTCATCTCGACGATGCCCTGGCGGACGGCGTCGAAGCCTTCGAAGGCGGGGACCAGCTCGCCGGCGTGGTAGACCTGGATGTCCAGGCGGCCGTCCGACATCTTGCGCACGCGGTCGGTGAAGTCGGTCAGCGAGCCGGGGCCGGTGGAGTAGAAGGGCTGACCCGGCGGGAAGGCGGTGGTCATCTTCCACTTGATGGTGGCGGCGCGGGCCACGGCGGGGGCCGACAGGGCAGCAGCACCGGCCACACCAGTTGCAGTCAGAAACTTACGACGATCCATGAGTGTCTCCGTTTTGTATACGAGATAGCGTTAAGGGACGTCGTTATCGGTGTCTGAACCCTCGCATTGTATACAATGAGGCGCGGTCAAAAAAATGGCGCGACTTTGGGCGGTGCCTAAATTTTCATCGAAATTCCGGGGAAACGCCCGCCGCATCGCCCCGGCGTCAAGCCTTCCGATTGGGCTCGGCGTTCCGGCGCGGCAAGGGTGGGAAAACGGAGGGAACGATTCCATGAGCCTGGTGCACCACAACCGCTACGCCTTTTCGCCCATCACCGAGCGGCCGGATTTCAGTTGGCCCGAGGGGGCCCGGCTGGCGGTCTATCTGGGCATGAATATCGAGTGCTTTTCCTTTGGCGGGGGGCTGGGCGCCGAGCTGGCGCCGGGCGGGCCGCAGCCGGACGTTCTGAACTATGCCTGGCGCGATTACGGCAACCGGGTCGGGGCCTGGCGCATGCTGGAGCTGTTCGACGCGCTGGAGCTGCCCTGCACGGCGCTGGTCAACAGCCTGATCTATGACGAAGCGCCGGGGCTGGCCGAGGCCTTCCAGGCCCGCGGCGACGAGATCGCGGGGCACGGCCGGACAAATGCCGAGAGGCAGGGCACATTGCCGGAGAAAGAGGAGCGCAGGCTGATCGCCGAGGCCACGCAGGTCCTGACCGAACGCAGCGGCGCCGCGCCCAAAGGCTGGCTGGGGCCGTGGATCTCGCAAAGCGCGGTCACGCCCGACCTGCTGCAGGAGGCGGGCTACGAATACCTGCTGGACTGGTGCCACGACGATCAGCCCACATGGATGAAGACGCGCGGCGGGCGGATCCTGTCGGTGCCCTATCCGCAAGAGCTGAACGACATCCCCCAGATCGTCGGGCGCAAGCGCGAGGGCGCGGAATTCGCCGACATGATCATCGACGCCTTCGACGTGATGATCGAGGAATCCGCCCGCCGCCCGCTGGTCATGGGCATCGCCCTGCACGGCTACCTGATGGGGCATCCGCACCGGCTGAAGCATCTGGCGCGCGCGCTCTCCCACATCCAGAGGGCAGGGGGAGAGCGCGTCTGGTGGGCGACGGCGGGCGCGATCAACGCCCACCACCGCGCGCTGGGGCTGTAGTTACTGCGCCAGCGCCGCCCCGTCCGAGCGCGGGTCGCTGGCGGCCTCGCACAGCCCGTCGGGGTGGCGCACCACCGCGCCCGCATGGCCCATCAGGCTGGAGAAGGCCGGCAGGGTCTCGACCACGTGGCCGGCGGCGGCAAGGGCCTTCACCAGCGCCGGGTCCATGTTGTCCTCCAGCTTCAGGCTGGTGGTGTCGTCGCCCCAGGTCTTGCCCAAGAGCCAGCGCGGGGCGGTGACGGCCTGCTGCAGCGGCACGCCGAAATGGGCGTAGCGGGTGAACACCGCGGCCTGCGTCTGCGGCTGGCCCTCGCCGCCCATCGTGCCATAGGCCATCACGCGGCCGTCCGTCAGCTCGGCCAGGGCCGGGTTGAGGGTGTGGAAGGGGGTCTTGCCGGGGGCAAGCTGGTTCGGCCCGGGCTCGAGGCCGAAGCCCGCGCCGCGGTTCTGGAACACCACCCCGGTCTGCGGGCAGGTCAGGCCCGAGCCGAATTCCCAGAACACCGACTGGATGAAGCTCACCACCGTGCCGTCGGCATCGGCCGCTCCCATCCAGATCGTGTCGCCCGCCTTGGCCTCCTGCGGCCAGGGCAGCGCGCGCCCCATGTCGATGGCGGCGGCCATCGCGTCGAGCCAGGCGTCCGACAGCAGATCCTGCGCGTCATGGCGCATGGCGCGGGGATCGCCCAGCTCGGCATTTCGCACCAGGAAGGCCTGCTTGGTGGCCTCGATCAGCCCGTGGATATGGGCAAAGCCCTCGCCCTCGGTCACGCCCAGCCGGTCGAAGATGCCCAGGATGGCCAGCGCCGACATGCCCTGTGTCGGCGGGATCATGTTGTAGAGCTGGCCCCGGCTGGTGCGGATCTCCAGCGGGCGCACGTTTTGCGCCCGGTAGCCGTTGAAGTCGCCCAGGCGCAGGGGGCTGCCCTGCTCTTCCAGGAAACGAGCGTTCTCGGTGGCGATGTCGCCGCGATAGAAGCTCTCCGTTCCCGCCTCGCCCAGATGGGCCAGCGTGTCGCCCAGGGCCGCCTGCACCAGCCGTGCCCCGGCGCGCGGCGCCTGGTCGCCCTCGAGGTAGATGTCGGCGAAGCCGGGCACGTCGCGCAGCCCGTCCAGCTTCTCGGCCGTGGTCTCCGCCTGGTTTCGGCTCACGGCGACGCCTGTGCGGGCCAGCTTCACCGCCGGCGCCAGCAGCTCGGACAGAGGCATGCGTTTCGCGGCCGGCACCATGTCCAGGGCCGCCTGCCAGCCGCCGATGGTGCCGGGAACCGTCAGCGCCGCCAGCGCGCCGCGGGCGGGCAGGGCGGAGGTGACCCCGCGCTCGGCGTACCATTCCGGCGTGGCCAGCCCCGCCGCGCCGCCGCAGGCCGAGATCCCCACGGGCCGTTCGCCGGGGCGCCGGATGATCCAGAACCCGTCGCCCCCGATCCCGTTCATATGCGGGTAGACCACGGCAATCGCGGCCGCAGCTGCGACCATCGCCTCGATGGCGCTGCCGCCCGCCTCCATCACCTCGGCGCCGATCTTGGCGGCGCTGCGGTGCGGTGCGGTCATGGCGTAGTCGAGGCCAAGCGCGGTTTCGAGCATCTCTTTCCCCCGGGGATTGTCCAGATTGTATACAATTCTGGGTCTCATGGGAGAGAGGCGGCGGAACTGTCAACTCCGTTTCTGCAGGTCGGGCGGGCAAAACCGGCCATGCCGCCTGCGACCCAAAAACCGACGCCGCATTTTTTGGCGACTCAGCCCCTTCATGTCCGAAATTTGGGCAATCCCGATCAATGCCCGGAAAACAAGCTATCCGGCAATTGCCCCGATGCCGCGACGCAGAAAGCGTGAGGAGGCCCGCTTGGGGGCTGCAGCGATGCAGGCTGAAACGGGCGTGTGGCGGCACCGCGACTTGGAACTCCGACAGGCCGCCACACGGATGCAACAGTTCAGTTGCAGGGGACAGGTAGGGCGGGCACCGCCCTGGGGCAAGGCCTCGCGCCGGTTTCCTCTGCTTGGAGGACCAACATGACATTCCTGAACAAGATCCTCGCGGGCACCCTTGCCCTTGGCACATTCGCGGCACCGGCCCTGGCCGAGGAGACGATCAAGGTGGGCGTGCTGCACTCGCTCTCCGGCACCATGGCAATCTCGGAAACCACGCTGAAAGACACCATGCTGATGCTCATCGACGAGCAGAACGCCAAGGGCGGCGTACTGGGCAAGAAGCTGGAGGCCGTCGTCGTCGACCCGGCCTCGGACTGGCCGCTCTTTGCCGAAAAGGCGCGTGAGCTGCTGACCGTGCAGGACGTGGACGTGATGTTCGGCTGCTGGACGAGCGTGAGCCGGAAATCGGTGCTGCCCGTGATCGAAGAGCTGAACGGCCTGCTGTTCTACCCCGTCCAGTACGAGGGCGAGGAAAGCTCGAAAAACGTGTTCTACACCGGCGCCGCGCCGAACCAGCAGGCGATCCCGGCGACCGACTATTTCCTGGATGAACTGGGGGTCGAGAAATTCGCGCTGCTGGGCACCGACTATGTCTACCCGCGCACCACGAACAACATCCTGGAAAGCTACCTGAAATCGAAGGGCATCGCCGAAGAGGACATCTTCGTGAACTACACCCCCTTCGGCCATTCCGACTGGTCCAAGATCGTGGCCGACGTGGTGGCGCTGGGTGCCGACGGCAAGAAGGTGGGCGTGATCTCGACCATCAACGGCGACGCCAACATCGGCTTCTACAAGGAGCTGGCCGCGGCGGGCGTCTCGGCGGATGACATCCCCGTGGTCGCCTTCTCGGTCGGTGAAGAAGAGCTTTCGGGCCTCGACACCACCAACCTGGTCGGCCACCTGGCGGCGTGGAACTACTTCCAGTCGGCGGAATCCGAGGCCAACGACGAATTCATCGCCGCCTGGAAGGCCCGCATGGGCGACGAGCGCGTGACCAACGACCCGATGGAGGCGCATTACGTCGGCTTCAACATGTGGGTGAACGCGGTCGAGCAGGCCGGCACCACCGATGTCGATGCCGTGCGCGAGGCGATGTGGGGCCAGGAATTCCCCAACCTGACCGGCGGCATGGCCGTGATGGGCACCAACCACCACCTCGCCAAGCCGGTGCTGATCGGCGAGATCACCGCGGACGGCCAGTTCGACATCCTCAGCCAGACCGAGGAAGTGCCGGGCGACGCCTGGACCGACTACCTGCCGGAATCGGCGGTGCTGAAGTCGGATTGGAAGGAGCTCGGCTGCGGCATGTACAACACCGAGACCGAGAGCTGCGTGCAGATCAAGTCCAACTACTGACCCAAGGCAAGACGAGGGGGCGGCGCGCCCGCCCCCTCTCCCAATCAGGCTGTCCATGATGCGCATCATCCTTGCCGCCCTCACCCTCTTCACGCTGATCGCGGGTGCCGCGCTGGCCCAGCAAAGCCCCATACAGGACCTCCTGCAGGAACACCGCGCCACGCTTGAGAAAAGCTCGCGCAAGACCATCGGCCCGGCCATCGACGCGCTGCGCGACAGTGGTCTGCCCGAAGCCCAGCAGGTGCTGGAGAAATGGCAGGCCAAGGAGATCTGGCAGCGCAAGGCCGACGGGCTGTTCTTCTTCGCCGAGAAGATCGACGCCAAGACCTACCGCCTGATCGACATTGCCACTGGCGCCGACGCGGGGACCTATCCGAAATCCGATCTCGATCAGCTCAAGCCCAACAGCGGTATCCGCGGCATGATCGGCGCGGCGCTGGTGCAGTTCCAGCTGATGGACCCCGACCCGGCCAAGCGGCAGGAGGCGCTGGACGCCATCGCGCGCGACGCCGAGGCCGCGCATCTGGCCGCCCTGCGCGGGGCCATCGCGGGCGAGCCGGACCCGGCGCTCAAGGCGCAGAAGGAACGGCTGGAACGCCTGCTCACCATTTCCTTCGACCCCGACGCCGAGGCCCGCATCGCGGCCATCGGCAGCTTCGCCGGCGATCTCGGCGTCGACGCCCGCGCCGCGCTGAACCCGCTGGTCGAAACCACCCGCACGGTGGCCACGGACGCGCCCGCCGAAACCGAAAATGTGGCCCGGTTTCTGAAACCCGGCAGCCAGGAGCTGCCCGAGGCCGAGGCCTATGCGCTGCTGGTGGAGGCCGGCCTCGCCGCCCCCCGCATCACCCCCTCGGACAAGCGCTCCGCGCTGGAGGCGCATATCGAAAACGGCGCGGTCGGGGGCGTGCCGGTGGCCGACCTGAACACCGCCTCCGCCCGCGACCGCGCCTATGCAGCGCTGGCCGAGGCAGGAACGGTGCCCGCCACCGTCACCGAGGCCGAGGTCGCAGCAGCGCTCAAATCCCACGTCTTCTACGACCGCTACACCGAGCGCGACGCGCGCCTCACCGCCGCCGCCAGCGAGGCGCTGGACGCCATCGCGCTGAAGGTCGGGCTGAACCAGGCCGCCGACCTCGCGCTCGACGCGCTGTCGCTGGCCTCGATCTATTTCCTCGCCGCAATCGGGCTGGCCATCACCTTCGGGGTGATGGGCGTGATCAACATGGCCCATGGCGAGTTCATCATGATGGGGGCCTATACCGGCTACGTGGTGCAGCAGGTGATCCCCGATTACACGCTTTCGATCATCGTCGCCCTGCCGCTGGCCTTCGCCCTGACCTTCGCCGCCGGCGTGGCGATGGAGCGGCTGGTGATCCGCTGGCTCTACAACCGGCCGCTGGAGACGCTGCTGGCGACCTTCGGAATCTCCATCGCGCTGCAGCAGCTGGCCAAGAACATCTTCGGCACCCAGGCCCGCCCGCTGACCTCGCCGGGCTGGCTGGACGGCGCGCTGGTGCTGAACGACGTGGTCTCGATCAGCTATATCCGCATCGCGATCTTCGTCCTGGCGCTGCTGTTTCTCGGCCTGTTCCTGTTCATCATGCGCCGCACCCGGCTGGGGCTGGAGGTGCGCGCCGTCACCCAGAACCCGCGCATGGCGGCCTCGATGGGCATCAACCCCGACCGCATCAACATGCTGACCTTCGGGCTCGGCTCCGGCATCGCCGGGGTGGCCGGCGTGGCCATCGGCCTGTTCGCCAAGGTCACGTCGGAACTGGGGCAGGACTACATCGTGCAAAGCTTCATGACCGTGGTCGTGGGCGGTGTGGGCAATATCTGGGGCACGCTGGCCGGTGCCGCGCTGATCGGCTTCCTTCAGAAGGGGATCGAGTGGCTGAACCCGTCGAACACGCTGGCGGCGCAGACCTACATGATCCTCTTCATCATCCTGTTCATCCAGTTCCGGCCCCGGGGCATCATCGCCCTCAAGGGCCGCGCGGCAGGAGATTGAGCATGGCCGCTTTCGCGTCGATCCATTCGCAACAGAGGGCGGCGCCCTCTTCCGGCCGAACCCTCCGACAGGAGGCCCGCCGATGAAAAAGACATTCCTCGCCCGCAATCCTTCGATCCTGATCTTCCTGGCGCTGCTGGCGATCTTCACCCTGGGCGTGACCTTCATGTCCGAGGCCTTCGGCCCCGGCCTGATCTCCACCAGTTTCGTCAAGACGCTGGGCAAGACGCTGTGCCTGTGCCTCGTGGCCATCGCGATGGACCTGGTGTGGGGTTACACCGGCATCCTGAGCCTCGGCCATTTCGCCTTCTTCGGGCTCGGCGGCTACATGATCGGCATGTGGCTGATGTATGCCCGCACCGAGGCCATCGTCGCCGGCTCGCTGGCCAATGCCGCCCTGCCGCCCACGCCGCAGGAAATCTCCGACGCCATCGCCACGCAGATCTTCGGCGTGGTCGGCGGCAGCGAGTTTCCCGCGGTCTGGGCCTTTGCCGACAGCCTGGCGATCCAGCTGGCGCTGGTGGTGCTGGTGCCGGGGCTGCTGGCGCTGGTCTTCGGCTGGCTGGCCTTCCGCAGCCGGGTGACGGGCGTTTACCTGTCGATCCTGACCCAGGCGATGACGCTGGCGCTGGCGCTCTACCTGTTCCAGAACGACAGCGGGCTGAGGGGCAATAACGGCCTGTCGGGCCTGCAGAACATCCCCGGTGCCGACGACATCCCGCAAAGCGTGATTTCGATCTGGTTCTTCTGGGCCTCGGCGCTGGCGCTCGCGCTGGGCTACCTGCTGGCCGCTTTCGTGGTCTCGGGCAAGTTCGGCAACGTGATCCGCGGCATCCGCGACGACGAGGCGCGGGTGCGTTTCCTGGGCTATTCGGTCGAGGGCTACAAGCTGTTCGTCTTCACCCTCACCGCGGTAATCGCGGCCATCGCCGGCGCGCTCTATTACCCGCAGGCCGGCATCATCAACCCCGCCGAGATCGCCCCCATCGCCTCCATCTACCTGGCCGTCTGGGTCGCCATCGGCGGGCGCGGCCGGCTCTATGGCGCGGTGGTCGGGGCGGGTTTCGTGTCGCTTCTGTCGACCTGGTTCACCGGCGGGCAGGCGCCCGACCTGAATCTCGGGGTCTACACCGTGAAATGGGTGGACTGGTGGCAGGTGCTGCTGGGGGTCAGCTTCGTCATGGTCACGCTGTTCGCGCCCAGGGGCATCGGCGGGCTGGTCGACCTTGTGACCGGCACCCGGTCGCCCGACCGGCACGGCGCCGATCTCGGCCCCGACGCGGGCGCGCTGCGCGAGAAGGAGGCCGAGGAATGAGCACGCTTCTGGAGGTCTCCGGCGTCTCGGTCAGCTTCGACGGGTTCAGGGCGATCAACAACCTGTCCTTCCAGATCGGCCCGGCCGAACTGCGCGCGATCATCGGGCCGAACGGCGCGGGCAAGACCACCTTCATGGATATCGTCACCGGCAAGACCAGGCCCGACGAGGGCCGCGTTCTGTGGGGCGAGAAGAGCCAGTCTCTGCTGCGGATGAGCGAAAGCCAGATCGCACGGGCGGGCATCGGGCGCAAGTTCCAGCGCCCCACCGTGTTCGAGGACCAGACCGTGTTCGACAACCTCGCCATGGCGCTGAAGAAGGACCGCGCGCCGTGGTCGGTGCTGTTCTACCGCCAGAGCGCGGCCGACCGCGAGCGCGTCGAAGAGCTGGCGGGCGAGATCGGGCTGACCGGCCAGCTCCGCCGCCGGGCGGGGGAGCTGAGCCATGGCCAGAAGCAATGGCTGGAGATCGGCATGCTGCTGGCGCAGGAGCCGCGGCTGCTGCTGGTGGACGAGCCCGCCGCGGGCATGACCCTGGCCGAGCGAGAGCACACCACCGACATCCTGGTGGAGGCCGCCAGGACCCGCGCGGTGGTGGTGGTCGAGCACGACATGGAGTTCGTGCGGCGGCTGGACTGCAAGGTGACGGTGCTGCACGAGGGCTCGGTGCTGGCCGAGGGCAGCCTCGACCATGTGACGCAGAACAAGGACGTGATCGATGTCTATCTGGGGCGCTGAGCGATGCTGAAACTCGAAGGTCTGACGCTGCATTACGGCGGCTCGCAGATCCTGCACGGGATCGACATGGAGGCCGCCGCGGGCCAGGTGACCTGCGTGATGGGCACCAATGGCGTGGGCAAGACCAGCCTGCTGAAGGCGATCTCGGGCACCCATCCGCGATCGGCCGGGCGGCTGGAGCTGGACGGGGCCGAGATCGGCCGCGCCCCGGCCCATGCCATGGCGCGCCGCGGGGTGGGTTACGTGCCGCAGGGGCGTGACATCTTCCCCCTGCTGACCGTGCGCGAGAACCTGGAGACAGGCTATGCCTGCCTGCCGCGCGAAGACCACGGCGTGCCGGACGAAATCTACGAGCTCTTCCCGGTTCTCAGGGAGATGGGCAACCGCCGGGGGGGCGATTTGTCGGGCGGGCAGCAGCAGCAGCTGGCCATCGCGCGGGCGATGATCACCAAGCCCAGGCTGCTGCTTCTGGACGAGCCCACCGAGGGCATCCAGCCCAACATCATCCAGCAGATCGGCCGGGTCATCGACTACCTGCGCGGCCGCGGCGACATGGCGATCGTGCTGGTGGAGCAGTATTTCGAGTTCGCCTATGAGCTGGCCGACCGGTTCTACGTGCTCCAGCGCGGGGCGGTGACGCTGGAAGGGGCGAAGTCGGATCTGGAGAAAGACGCCCTCATGCGCGCCGTTTCGGTGTGATCTCCCCCGCCTGTGCGGCAAGACGCGTTCGGAGGGCGCGTCATCACGAACAGGGTGCTGCCCGCCGCGCCCGGCCTCTCGCTTCGTCAGGTCCTTCAGCCGATCCGTCAGGACCATGCTGCGCGTGGTGATGGTGAACGAGACCTCGGGCGAAACGGTTTCATCGGCAAAGACGCCGGGATGGCCGAGGCCCGGCCGTCAGGTCCGCAATCGACGAGCCGCGACACGGGCAATCCCCCGGGGGGCGCTAAGCCCGTCGTGGCTGTGCGGGAAACACCCGGCCTTCGAAGAGCTTGCGCGCAGTCCTCAGGGTTCCGGCCCGCGTCACCATCCCGCGGCCGTCCCTTTCGAGCACGACTTCGGCGGCGCCTGTGGGATGCTCGATGGCAAAGACGTCGCCATCGGGCAGGCTGGCGAGGGCATGTGCCGGCGACCCCTTCAGCGTGCAGGCCGTGGCCACGCTGACGGCCGCGAAGACGCCGATTGTGGCGTGGCAGCGATGCGGGATGAACGACCGGGTCGCGATGACCCCGCCCGAGGCCGGCGCAGACACGAGGGTCATCTTCGGCACGCTCTTCCCGGCGACGTCGCCAAGCTTCATCATCGGTCCGGCCTGAAGGCGGATCGCCTCCAGCCGGTCCTTGAGGGCGGTGTTGCCGTCCAGCGCCTCGCGGCTTTCCCTGCCGGTGATGCCGAACGCGTCGGCGCGCATCACGACGCAGGGCATTCCGTTGTCGATCAGTGTGCACATCACGCCGTCGATCTCGTCCGCCGCGTTGCCGGTGGGCAGAAGGTCCCCGCACATGGAACCGGCGGTGTTCTCGAACATCAATGGCACGGCGGCATGCGTGCCCGGGACGCCGTCAATGCTGGCGTTGCCGCTGTAGCTGACGCGCCCGCCGGGCGTCGCCACCCGGGCCGAGGCCACTTCGCCGGTGTTGAGCATGTGGATGCGCACGGGTGTCTCCTCGCCCGCCACCGGGACCAGTCCGCGCTCGATGGCGGCGGGGCCGACGCCGGCGAGGATGTTGCCGCATCCCTGGGCGTCGCTGACCAGAGGCTGATCGACGAAGACCTGGAGAAAAAGGTAATCGACATCCGCATCGGCGCGCGTCGAAGGCGACAGGATGGCGACCTTGGAGGTCAGCGGGTCGGCCCCGCCGATCCCGTCGATCTGGTTGGGATCCGGCGATCCCATGATCCGCAGCAGCAGGTCGTCCCGTTCGGCCGGGTCGGAGGGCAGGTCCGAGGCGAGGAAGTAGGCCCCTTTGGAGGTACCGCCCCGCATCCACAGGCAGGGGATGCCGTCCACCGTGGGGTCAGACATATTTCAGCCCCTTGTCGGCCAGGCGCGGGCGCATGTCATAGATGTCGAGGCCGAGTTCCCCCGAGGCCAGGCGCCGGCGCTTGGCCTCTTCGGCGGCGAGCCGCGCTTCGGCCTTCTTCAGCACCTCCGCCGCCTCTGCGCGCCGGACCACGACGACCCCGTCGTCGTCGGCCACGATCACGTCCCCGGCCTCGATGCTCTGGCCGGCGCAGACGATGGGGACGTTGACCGAGCCCAGCGTCTCTTTCACCGTGCCCTGGGCCGAGATCGCCTTGGACCACACCGGGAACCCCATGGCAGTCAGGTCGCGCACATCCCGCACGCCCGCGTCGATCACCAGGCCCCGGCATCCGCGCGCCATGGCGGAGGTCGCCAGCAGGTCGCCGAAATAGCCGTTGTCGCAGGTCGAGGTGGGGGCGAGGACGAGGATGTCGCCCTGCTGCAGCTGCTCGATGGCGACATGCACCATCCAGTTATCGCCGGGCGCGGCGCTGATCGTCACCGCCGAACCGGCGATCTGCGCGCCGGAATAGATGGGGCGCATGTGGGAGGCGAGGCAGCCGGTCCGGCCCTGCGCCTCGTGCACCGTGGCGACCCCGGCGCGGCCGAGCGCGTCGATCACGGCCGGATCGGCGCGGTTGATGTTCTGGACGACGACGGGCATGGCTCAGGCCTCCTTCTTCACGGGCGGGGTGCCGTGGGTGTGGAACGTCTCGATGGTCTTCAGCCCCCAGGCCTGGCCCTTCTTGCGGTCGGCCTCGGTCCAGCAGACGGGTTCCCAGTCGGGGGCGAGGATCAGGCGGGCGCCGGCATTGGCCAGTTCCACCCGGTTGCCGGCGGGCTCCCAGACATACAGAAAGAACGTGCCCTGGATCGCATGCTTGTGCGGGCCGGTCTCGATATGGACGCCGTTTTCCAGGAAGATGTCGGCCGCGCGCAGGATGTCTTCGCGCTGGTCGGTGGCGTAGGTGACATGGTGAAGCCGCCCTTCGCCGCCGCCATGCTCCTCCGTGCAGGCGAGGTCGTAGGTCTTGTTGTTGACCGTGAACCAGCATCCCCCCAGGCGGCCGTTGTCGAGCTGGATGTATTCGGTCACGCGCGAGCCGAGGCAGGTTTCCATGAACCGCCTGAACTCGGTCACGTCCTCGGAGAGCAGGTTCAGGTGGTCGATCCGGCGCGGGCAGGCGCCCCGGGCGTGGAACCGGCTGGCGACGTTCTTCAGCGCAGGTTTGTCGGCCTCTTCCAGAACGGGGCGCCGGGTCTCGTAGTAGATCTCGAAAACGTGGCCGAAGGGGTCCTCAAAGCGGAATGCACGGCCATGGCCGAGGTCCCCGTCGGTCCAGCCGTGGACCTTGTAGCCCGAGGCCTCGATCACCGCGACCCGGCGCTCCAGCGCCTCCGGCGAGGCGGCGCGATAGCCGATGTGGCCGACGCCGGTGGTGTGGTGCCTGGTCAGCTTCAGCGTGTGGAACTCATAGTCGTCCCAGGCCCGGAGATAGGCCGAGCTTTCGTCTTCTCCCGACAGGCTCAGGCCGTAGACCCGGGTGAAGAAATCGAGGCTTTCGTCGAAGCGGTCGGTATAGACCTCCACATGGCCGAGATGGGCGATGTCGAAAGACGGGTTGGTCGGGGCGGTCATGGTTTACTCCTCCCTTGTGACGTCAAAGTTCGTCGACCGTGCGCGGGAAGATCGACTGGAAGCCTTCGGCATATTTGCAGTCGCGCCCGCCGGACTGGCCGCCCGAGTTGCGCTTGAAATGGTTCGCGCGCTGCTGTGCGACGCGGGTGTAATACTCCCACAGATGCTCCTGCCCCTGCATGCATTCGATCGCGGCGCGCTTCTTTTCCCACACGGGTGTGATGTCGAGGAAGGTGTCGGGTTTCCAGCCCATCTGCTCGGTCTGGTGCGGCTCGAACAGGTAGAGCTGCGGCGCGCCCAGAACCTTTTCGCCGGGGTTGTGGCCCCAGGCCTGGGCGATCATCCGGCATTCGAGCACGGCATTCGTCGTGTTCATGTGGTCGGTGTTGTAGGGATCGTATTGCGAGTGGCTCAGCATGAAGGATGGCTGCACCTTGCGGATCACGTCGACGATCTTTTCCTTGTTCTCGCGGCTGAAATCGAGCGGGTAGTCGCCGAGGTCGAGGCAGACCAGCTCATGCACGCCGAGCGCCCTGGCGGCCGCTTCCGCCTCGGCCCTGCGCACGTCCTTCACGCGCTCCAGCGTCATCCCGTCCTGCTTCCACAGCTTGGCGCTTTCGCCGCGCTCGCCGAAGGACAGGCACAGGACAGTCACGTCGTAGCCCTTGTCGGCATGCAGCGCGATGGCCCCGCCGCAGCGCCAGACGAAGTCTGCGGCATGGGCGGAGATCACGAGGGCGGTCTTGTTGGTGGGCATGGTTGGTCTCCTCGACATTCGTTGCCAAGGTCATTTCATGAGAGGGGCGGCGCAGACAATTCGAAAGCCTGTGCGTTGCTATAAGCTCATGCTATAGCGGCTGGTGCCGTGGGGCGGGATTTGCCATTCTCCGCCGAGGCGGAGGGTGAGCGATGAGAGACATGACCAACAGTATCGACCGGCTTGCATTCATCGGATTTGGCGAGGCCGCGACGGCTTTCGTGAGCGGGTGGGGCGCTGGGCGTCCCGCCAGGCTGACGGCCTTCGACATCAAGACAGGCAGCCAGATGCAGGCGCGCTACGCCGAGCACGGCGTGGCCGGGTGTCTCGACGTTGCCGGGGCGCTGAAGGATGCGCAGGCGGTGTTTTCCGTCGTGACGGCCGATCAGGCCCTGGCCGCCGCGCGGGCCGCTGCGCAGAGCCTTCCGGCAGGAGCTTTCTGGTTCGACTGCAATTCCTGTGCGCCGGGAACCAAGCGGCAGGCGGCCCAGGTGATCGAGGCCGCGGGCGGGCGGTATGTGGATGTCGCGGTGATGGCGCCGGTGCATCCGAAGCGGCATCACGTCCCGCTTCTGGTCTCCGGCCCCCATGCCGAGGCGGCGGAGGCGGCGCTGTTGTCGCTGGACATGAAGCCGAAGCTGGCCGGGCCGGAGGTCGGGCAGGCCTCGTCCATCAAGATGATCCGGTCGGTCATGATCAAGGGGATGGAGGCGCTGAGCGCGGAATGCTTCCTCGCCGCCCGGCGCGCCGGGGTGGAGGAGAGCGTCATCGCGTCGCTGGAGGCGTCCGACCCGGAAATGGAATGGCGGCGGCGCGGAGCCTACAACCTGGAACGCATGATGCTGCACGGCGTTCGGCGCGCGGCCGAGATGAGGGAGGTGGCGTTGACGGTTCAGGAGCTTGGCCTCGGCGGCGGCATGAGCGCTGCGGCGGCGGACTGGCAGGATCGGATCGGCGCGCTCGGGGCCGCGCCGGGGGAGGATGATCTGCTGTCCCGCGTTGATTCGCTGCTTGTGCGCCTGTGATCTCCCGCAACCTGCGCCACCTTCGGCTGCTGCTTGCAGTGGCAGAGACCGGCTCGCTGACGCAGGCAGCCGGTCTCGCCCATGTCTCGCAGCCGGCGGTCACACAAGCGATCCGCAAGCTCGAACGGGAGACCGGAGGCCCGCTCTTCGACAGGACGCGGCAGGGTTTCTTCGCAACGCCCCGGGGCAAGGCGCTGTCGCACCGGGTGCGGCGTGCCTTCGATCTGCTCGACCCGGCATTGGCGGATCTCTCGCCCCGGCTCAGGCTGACGGCGACCTCGGCGCAGTTGCAGGCGCTGGTCGCGGTTCACGAGACCGAGAACTTCACCCTCGCCGCCCGGCGGCTCGGCCTGGCCCAGCCAACGGTGCACCGCGCGGTCTCGCAGCTTGAACAGGAAGCGGGGCGGAGCCTTTTCGAGCGGACGTCTTTCGGCATGGTCGCATCGCGTCCCACCAGGGCCCTGGTGCAGGCGGTCATGCTGGCCTTCCGGGAGCTCGACCAGGCCGAGGCGGACCTCGCGGAACTCGACGGTGGCGAGGCGGGACGGATCGTTATCGGCGCGTTGCCGTTGTCGCGGTCGGTCCTTCTGCCGCGTGCGCTTGCGCGGTTCCGGCAGGAACGGCCCCGCCATCCGGTCCAGGTCATGGACGGCCGTTACGACGAATTGCTGAGCGGCCTTCGGCGGGGCGACATTGACGTGATCGTCGGAGCGCTGCGGCAGCCGCCCCCGATCGGGGACATCGTGCAGGAGCGGCTCTTCGACGACCACCTGACGATCCTTGCGGGCAATCACCACCCGCTGGTCGGGCAGGACGACGTGCCGCGCGAGGTCCTCCGGGCCAGCAGCTGGGTCGTTCCCCGGGAGGGCACGCCCGCGCGCGAGCAATTCGACGCCTTCTTCGCGGGGGATGGTCCTCCGGACAGCATCATCGAGGCGGGCTCGATCCTGCTGATGCGCGAAATTCTCGGGAACAGCGATCATTTGGGCTGCATCTCCAGCGCCCAGGCGCAGGCGGAGCTGTCGAAGGGGCTGGTCAGCGAAATCGCGGTGAAGGCCGACTGGCCAGGCCGCCCGATAGGCCTGACCTGCCGGGCCAGCTGGGCGCCGACGACGGCGCAGAAGCTGCTACTGGATCTGCTGCGCGAGGGCATGGAAGCCGCCCCTTAATAGCGTGAAGTTATCCTGTTCCGCCGCCTTTGAATTGGCCAGCCCATCCTCTGTTCAGATACCCGCGCTGCATTCAGTGGAAACGGGTTTTCCGAATTCCGAAGGGGGGAGCCTTTTGCATAGC
>ENA-ORCT01000264-ORCT01000264.1-marine-metagenome-genome-assembly--contig:-NODE-264-length-26862-cov-3.624305_pt1 | contig 26862 bp, 24 predicted proteins | sample MGYA00248632_ERZ508511 | MGnify/ENA primary metagenome ERZ508511 (study PRJEB26182, sample SAMN06268839) | marine metagenome | isolation source: Tt an P1-techrep anaerobic enrichment on pine from sediment...
CGCTGCCTGGCCAGCGCCGGCTGCGACGTCACCGTCCTGCCCGCCACCGCCACCGCCGAAGAGGTGCTGGCGCATGAGCCCGAGGGCGTGTTCCTGTCGAACGGCCCCGGAGATCCGGCGGCCACCGGCGAATATGCCGTGCCCATGATCCGCGAGATCCTCGACAAGACCGATCTGCCGGTCTTCGGCATCTGCCTCGGCCACCAGATGCTGGCGCTGGCGCTGGGGGCCCGGACCGTCAAGATGAACCACGGCCATCACGGCGCCAACCACCCGGTGAAGGACCTCGAGACCGGCAAGGTCGAGATCACCTCGATGAACCACGGCTTCACCGTGGACAGCCAGACCCTTCCGCAAGGCGTGAAGGAAACCCATGTCTCGCTCTTCGACGGGTCGAACTGCGGCATTCGCATGGCCGACCGCCCGGTGTTCTCGGTGCAATACCACCCCGAGGCCAGCCCCGGACCGCAGGACAGCTACTACCTGTTCGAACGCTTCGTCGAGGCGATGAACGCCCGCGCCTGAGCCGCATTCACAGGAATGCTGCAGGTGTTAACGCTTCGTTAACCCGCGCAACCCACGCTGGCGCCGAGTGTTTTTCGGCGCGCGTGTTTCATGGCTTCATCGCCCCTCCGCCTTTTTCCCCTTGCCGGGTCCGGTGCACGGACGCCCGCGCAAGACGCGCGTCGGCGCACCCTGGGCCGCATTCTGTGCCAGCGCGGCCAGATCACCCCGGGCCAATGGGTCGAGGCGACGCAGGCCGCGGCCAGTTGCGCGCTCAGCCCCCATGAGATCCTGCTCCGGCGCGGGATTCTGTCGCCGGGGGCGCTGGCATCGGCCCAGGCCGAGCTGCACGACGCGGTGCGCTTTGACCTGGAAGCCAGCCCGCCGGATCCCCGGCTGATCGACCTGATGGGCGCGAAAGCCTGCCTGGCGCTGCAGGCGGTGCCGCTGCGGCGGCTGGGCGGCGCAACCTTGATCGCCACCGCCCGCCCCGACCGCTTCGCCGAGATCCGGCGCGCCCTGCCGCGCGGTTTCGGCCGGGCGGTCCTGGCGGTCTGCGACGCCGACCAGTTGCAGCAGGCGGTGCTCCGCGCCCGCGCCGCGCCGCTCGCCGCGGCGGCCGAAACCCGGGTGGCCGAGGATGTGAGCTGCCGCTTCTGGTATGGCGCCGCGCCGCGCTACGCGGTGGGGGGCGGGCTGCTTCTGCTCCTGTGGCTGCTGCTGGCGGCACCGGTGGCCACCTTCGCGGCGCTGACCGGCTGGGCCATGCTGGCGCTGATGGCGCTGATCGTCCTGAAGGCCGCCGCGCTGCGCGCCGCGCTGCGCCCTGCCCCGCCGCCGCCGCCGGCCGGGGCCAGCCCGCGGCCGGTGGTGTCGGTCATGGTGCCGCTGTTCCGCGAAGAGAACATCACCCACCGCCTTGTCGGGCGACTGGAGAAGCTGACCTATCCCAAGGAACTGCTCGACATCTGCCTGGTCACCGAGGAATCCGACCAGGTCACGCGCGACGCGCTGTCCTCCTCCCGGCTGCCGCACTGGATGCGCATCATCTCGGTCCCCGATGGCAGCCTCAAGACCAAGCCGCGGGCGCTGAACTTCGCGCTGGATTTCTGCCGCGGCTCGATCATCGGGATCTATGACGCCGAGGACGCCCCCGAGCCCGACCAGATCGACCGCGTGGTGCGCCATTTCCAGGGCTGCGGCCCCGAGGTGGGCTGCGTGCAGGGGGTGCTCGATTTCTACAACAGCGACCAGAACTGGATGGCGCGCTGCTTCACCATCGAATACGCGACCTGGTTCCGGGTCATGCTGCCGGGGCTGGAGCGGCTGGGCCTGGTGCTGCCGCTGGGCGGCACCACGCTGTTTTTGCGCCGCGACACCATCGAGGCCCTGGGCGGCTGGGACGCCCACAACGTGACCGAGGACGCCGATCTGGGCGTGCGGCTGGCGCGCTACGGATACCGCACCGAGATGATGGGCTGCGTCACCGGCGAAGAGGCGAACTGCCGCCTTTGGCCCTGGGTCAAGCAGCGCTCGCGCTGGCTGAAGGGCTACGCTATGACCTGGTCGGCGCATATGCGCGAGCCGGCCCGGCTGTGGCGTGAACTCGGCCCGCGCCGGTTTCTCGGCGTCCAGGCGGTGTTCCTGGCCAGCCTGACGCAATTCGTGCTGCTGCCCGTGCTGTGGTCCTTCTGGCTGCTGGCGCTCGGCCTGCCCCATCCGCTGTCCGGGACGGCGCCGCAGGGGCTGCTCTGGACGATGGGCGGGATCTTCTTCCTGTCCGAGCTTCTGAACCTCGCGCTGCACGCGGCCGGGCTGTGGCGGGCCGGGCGCCTGCGGCTGGCCTGGTGGCTGCCGCTCCTGCACCCCTATTTCCCGCTGGCCACGCTGGCGGCCTACAAGGCCCTGGCCGAGATGGTGTTTCGCCCCTTCTACTGGGACAAGACCCGCCACGGGCTCTCGCAGCCCGATGACGCCGGCTGAGCGCCCCGCTCAGAGATCGGCGAGATTGTTGGCGTCCAGGCGCAGACGTTCCTCGAACGCCTTGGAAATATGGGATTTCAGCGCCGCGTAGGCGGCGTCGCCATCATGCGCGGCGATCGCCTCGACGATGGCGCGATGCTCGTCCAGCGCGGCCGTCCCCCGGCCCTCGATCGCCAGCGAGGTGGTCGCCATCAGCGCCATGGAGCGGTGCACCAGGTCGAGCTGCTGCACCAGGAAGGAATTGTGCGAGGCCAGATGCACCTGCTTGTGGAACCGCCGGTTGGCGCGCGCCAGCGCCTTGGGGTCATCCAGCAGACCGGAATCCTCGTCGACCATGGCGCGCAGCACGCGGATCTCCTCGTCGGTGGCATGCTTGGCCGCCAGCCGCGCCGCCAGCCCCTCCAGCTCGCAGCGCACGATGTAGAGCTCGGCCAGCTGGTTGTGGTTCAGCGAGGCCACGATCAGGCTGCGCCCGTCGCGCTCCAGCAGGGACTGTGTCTCCAGCCGCTGCAGCGCCTCGCGGATCGGCGTGCGCGACATGCCGAAGCGCTCGGCCAGTTCGCTTTCCACCAGCCGGTCGCCCGGCTTGTAGACCCCCACGTCGATCGCATCGAGGATCAGGGCGTAGGCATCCTTGTGGTTGGCTTTGGTGTCCGGCATAGGGGTCTCCGCTTGACGACAGCCCAAGCTATCCCCTCGCGGTGCACCGAATCAACCCCAACGCCTTGATCCGATTGCCGCAGCATCCTAGGTCACGACGCATGGTTGCACGTTCCTTCGATCACGTCCGGCACTGGGTCTTCGACCTGGACAACACGCTCTACCCGCCCGAGGCGCGGCTCTTCGACCAGATCGAGATCCGCATGACGGCCTATGTCATGGAAACGCTGGGCGTCGAGCGGGCCGAGGCCAACCGCCTGCGCCAGCTCTACTGGGCCGAATACGGCACCACGCTGGCCGGCCTGATGGAGCTGCACGACATCGACCCGGCGCCCTACCTGACGCATGTGCACGAGATCGACCTGTCGCATCTCACTCCCGATCCGGCCCTGCGCGAGCGCATCGCCGCGCTGCCGGGGCGGCGCATCGTCTACACCAACGGCTCGGCCCCCTATGCCGAGCGGGTGCTGGAAGCGCGCGGCCTGTCGGGTGCGTTCGACGCGGTCTACGGGGTGGAGCATGCGGGCTTCCGCCCCAAGCCCGAGCGCGCGGCCTTTGAAAACATCTTCGCCCGCGACGGCACCGAATCCGACAAGGCCGCCATGTTCGAGGACGACCCGCGCAACCTGGCCGCCCCGCACGAGATGGGAATGCGCACCGTCCACGTCGCGCCCGAGGCCCACGCGGCCGACCATATCCACCACCATACCGACGATCTGGGCGCGTTTCTGGCCCGACTGGCCGACCAGGTCTGAAAGACAAGGCCCGGGCATTGGCGCAGATTGCCGCACTGCGTCAGTTTGGGCCCTTTTCCCCAAGGAAAACAGCCTACATACAGCCCCGCACGAAGAGGGAGAAACCTTATGTATTCCGACGCTTACGCGCCGCGGCCGTTTTGGCTGCGCCTGTTCCTTGCTGTCCCGGTTCTGGGCTGGGTGGCCAAGGACCTGCTCTATGGCGACAAGAGCAACATCTACTACTTCGTCGCCACGCTGGTCAGCCTGTGGGGGATCTCGTTCCTCACCTTCGGCGTGCCCGGCCTCTACATCCCGGCGCTGTGCATGGTGCCGCTGATGTTCATCTACCTGATCCTGATCACCCGCGGGTGACGAGATGCCCCTTGGACCAGGGATGCGCTTCGGCCTATCTCTGGTCCAGGAGGGATTCTCATGGATCGCATCACCACCGACATCCTGATTTCCGGCGGCGGGGTCGCCGGGCTGACCGCCGCGGCCGCCTTCGGCTCGGCGGGGTTTTCCGTGATCTGCGTGGACCCGGCCCCGCCGGTGACCGACGGCGCGGACGCCGGCGCCGACCTGCGCACCACCGCCTTCCTGCAGCCCTCCATCGAGGTGCTTGAGGCCGCGGGGCTGTGGCAGCGGCTCCTGCCCTTCGCCGCCGAGCTTCAGGTGATGCGCATCGTGGACGCGGGCGGCGAGGCGCCCGAGCCCCGCATCGTCAAGGATTTCAACGCCGCCGACATCTCTGACCAGCCCTTCGGCTGGAACCTGCCCAACTGGCTGCTCCGGCGCGAGATGGTGGCGCGGCTGGCGGAACTCCCCAATGTCGATTTCCGCCCCGGCGTGGCCACCCGGCGGGTGATGACCCGCACCGCCGAGGCGCTGGTGGGGCTGTCCGACGGCAGCCGCGTCTCGGCCCGGCTGCTGATCGCCGCCGATGGCCGCAACTCGCCCGTGCGCGAGGCGCTGGGGATCGGCGTCACCACCATGCGCTACGGGCAGAAGGCGCTGGCCTTCGCCGTCACCCACCCCGCGCCGCACGGCAATGTCTCGACCGAGGTGCACCGCTCGGGCGGCCCCTTCACCCTGGTGCCCCTCCCCGATCTCGACGGGCAGCATTGCTCGGCCATCGTGTGGATGGAAAAGGGCCCCGAGGTGCTGCGCCTGGCCGCCCTGCCCGAAGCGGAATTCGAGGCCGAGATGAACGCCCGCTCCGCCGGGCTCTACGGGCCGCTGAAGCTTGCCACCCGCCGCTCCGTCTGGCCCATCATCAGCCAGATCGCCGAGCGCTTCTGCGGCGAGCGCACCGCGCTGATCGCCGAGGCCGCCCATGTGGTGCCCCCCATCGGCGCGCAGGGGCTGAACATGAGCCTCGCCGACACCCGCGTGCTGCTGGACCTGGCCAATGCCGACCCGGCCGGCCTCGGCAGCGCGAAGATGCTGGAGACCTACAACCGCCGCCGCTGGAGCGAGGTCAAGGCGCGGGTCACCGGCATCGACCTGCTCAACCGCGCCTCGATGCTGGGCGCCCCGGGGCTGCGCGACCTGCGCGCAAGCGCGCTCAACGCGCTCTATTCCGTGGCGCCGCTGCGCAAGACCCTGATGCGCGCCGGGCTGGGCGCGCGCTGAGGGCTCAGAGGATCTCGTCCACCACCGCCTTCAGCCGCGCCACGCTGGCCTCGACATGGTAAAGCTTGTCGAGGCCGAAAAGCCCGAGGCGGAAGGTCGAGAACCCCTCGCCCTCGTCGCATTGCAGCGGCACGCCGGCCGCGATCTGCACGCCGCGCTCGGCGAATTTCTTGCCGTTCTGGATGTCCGGGTCGTCGGTATAGCTGACCACCACGCCCGGCGCGCCGAAGCCCTCGGCCGCGACCGACTGAACGCCCTTCTCCGCCAGCATCTTGCGCACCGCGTTGCCCTGCGCCCACTGCGCGTTGTGGAGCCGGCCAAAGCCGTAATCCTTCATCTCCAGCATGGTGTCGCGGAAGGCGCGCAGCGCATCGGTGGGCATGGTGGCATGATAGGCATGCCCGCCCGCCTCGTAGGCCTCCATGATCTGCAGCCACTTCTTCAGGTCGAGCGCGAAGCTGTCCGATTGCGTCCCGTCGATGCGCTGGCGCGCGTTCTCCGACAGCATCACCATCCCCGCCGAGGGCTGCGCCGACCACCCCTTCTGCGGCGCCGAGATCAGCACGTCCACGCCGCTCTCCAGCATGTCCACCCAGACGCAGCCGCTGGCGATGCAGTCGAGCACCATCAGCGCGCCCACCTCATGCGCGGCCGCGGCCAGCGCCTTGATGTAGTCGTCGGGCAGGATCACGCCCGAAGAGGTCTCGACATGCGGGGCAAAGACGATCTCGGGGCGCAGCTCGCGGATCTTGGCGGTGACCTCATCGATCGGGGCCGGCGCAAAGGGCGCCTTGGGCCCGTTGCCGACCCGGCGCGCCTTGAGCACGGTGGCTTCCGAGCTCAGCCCGCCCGCCTCGATGATCTGACTCCAGCGGAACGAGAACCAGCCGTTGCGCAGCACCAGCGCATGCCGGTCGCGGGCGAACTGCCGCGCCACCGCCTCCATGGCAAAGGTCCCGCCGCCGGGCACCAGCGCCACGGAATGCGCGCCATAGACCTCCTTCAGCGTGGAAGAGATGTCGCGCATCACCTGCTGAAAGGCCTGGCTCATATGGTTGAGCGAGCGGTCGGTGAAGACCACCGAATATTCCAGCAGGCCATCGGGATCGATCGTGTCTAGCAGGGCGGGCATGGCAGGTCTCCGGTCCGGAAGGGAAAATGCATCTTCTTCTTGGCACAAATACTCAAATCCGGCGCCTGAAATCCAGCGCTGCGCTGTGAATTTTCTTGCCTCCGGCGGGAGTATTTTCACCAAGAAGAAGCAGGCTCAGCCCAGGGGACCCGGGCGGCGCTCCTCGGACAGAAGGACATTGGCCTCGACATTGCCCACCCCGGGCAGGGTCATGATGCGGCGGCGCAACACGCGCTCGAAGTCGCTCAGGTCGCGCGCCACCACCCGCAGGCGGTAGTCGAACAGGCCCAGCACGTGCTGAACCGTCTGCACCTCGGGGATGGCGGTGACGGCGCGCTCGAAATCCTCCAGGCTGACGCGCCCCTTGGTGGCCAGCTTCACCCCCAGGAACACCGTCACGCCGAAGCCCAGCGCCTCGGCATCGAGCTCCAGCCGGCGGCCCTTGAGGATCCCCGCCTCCTCCAGCCGTTTGATCCGGCGCCAGGTGGCGGGCTGGCTGAGGCCGAGGCGGCGGCCCAGCGCGCCGGCGCTGAGCGTGGCGTCCTCCGACAGGGCGCGCAGGATCTGGCGGTCGGTTTCGTCGAGCCCGGTCACAGCGGCAGCGCCTCGCCGCGCTTGATGTCGGAGACCAGCATCAAGGCCTCGATATCCGCGATATGCGGCAGCGTCAGGATGCGCTCGCGGTAGATCTCCTGGTAATGGGACATGTCGCGGGCCAGGATGTTCAGCCGCACGTCGACCCGGCCGAGAAAGGTCTGTATCTCGTTGACCTCCGGCACCGCGCGGGCGGCGGCGATGAATTCGTCGAAGGCGCGCGGGTCGGTCTTATCGAGGCTGACCCGCAGCGACACCTCGACCACGTAGCCCAGGGCGCGCCAGTCGATCACCGCGCGCTGCCCCTTCAGCACGCCCGAGGCGCGCAGCTTTTCCAGCCGGCGCCAGCAGGTGGCGGGCGTGATCCCCGCGCGCTCGGCCAGTTCGGCGGTGGAAAGCGTGGGATCGGCCTGGAACTGGCGCAGCAGGCGGCGGTCGATATCGTCAACGGGCATGGATTTTTCATATTCATCGGAACGGCGAATGATTTTTCGCAGAAAAATCGAAATCGGTCAAATATTGCAAAACAGAATAGGCCGATGCCCGCTATTTTGCCCCCAACCAGAACAACCAAGCAAGGAAGGAGCGCCGACATGCGCGTCTATTACGATCGCGACTGCGACATCAACCTGATCAAGGACAAGAAAGTGGCCATCCTGGGCTATGGCAGCCAGGGCCACGCCCACGCGCTGAACCTGCGCGACTCGGGCGCCAAGAACGTGGCGGTCGCGCTGCGCGAAGGCTCGAAATCGGCCAAGAAGGCCGAGGCCGAGGGGCTGCAGGTGATGGGCATCGCCGAGGCTGCGGCCTGGTGCGACCTGATCATGTTCACCATGCCCGATGAGCTGCAGGCCGAGACCTACAAGAAATACGTGCACGACAACCTGCGCGAAGGCGCGGCGATCGCCTTTGCCCACGGGCTGAACGTGCATTTCGGCCTGATCGAGCCCAAGCCCGGCGTCGACGTGATCATGATGGCGCCCAAGGGCCCCGGCCACACCGTGCGCGGCGAATATGTCAAGGGCGGCGGCGTGCCCTGCCTGGTGGCGGTGGACCAGGACGCCAGCGGCAAGGCGCTGGAGATTGGCCTCAGCTACTGCTCGGCCATCGGCGGCGGCCGCTCGGGCATCATCGAGACCAACTTCCGCGAGGAATGCGAGACCGACCTCTTCGGCGAGCAGGCGGTGCTCTGCGGCGGCCTGGTGGAGCTGATCCGCATGGGCTTCGAAACCCTGGTCGAGGCGGGCTATGCCCCTGAAATGGCTTACTTCGAGTGCCTGCACGAGGTGAAGCTGATCGTCGACCTGATCTACGAGGGCGGCATCGCCAACATGAACTACTCGATCTCGAACACCGCCGAATACGGCGAGTATGTCTCGGGCCCGCGGGTTCTGCCCTACGACGAGACCAAGGCCGCGATGAAGGGCATCCTGCGCGACATCCAGACCGGCAAGTTCGTGCGCGACTTCATGCAGGAAAACGCCGTGGGCCAGCCCTTCTTCAAGGCCACCCGCCGCCTGAACGACGAGCACCAGATCGAGCAGGTCGGCCAGAAGCTGCGCGACATGATGCCCTGGATCTCGGCCGGCAAGCTGGTGGACCAGGACAAGAACTGAGGCCGTTCGGCGGGGTCCCCCGCCCGGTCAGACGAAGGCCCCGGCGCATCGCCGGGGCCTTTTTCGTGCGCGGGGTTAACGGATGCGCCGGAGCTGCGGCCGGGCGGTATGAACTCCATATGAATTCCATATGACTCGGGTATGAGCGGCGGGTGAAAGCGCGCAGTTAACTTTTTGCCGCCCGGGGCGCTTGCGGCCCGGGCCGCGCCCGTCCGCCCCCCAGGGCGGGCGCGATTGCGCCCACCCGCGGACGGTCGCGGCCCTCTGCCTTCAAGGGGATCCAGGCCCGTTCTCCCCGAATTACGCCACGGGACCTTGCCGGCAAATCCATGGAAAAACGCCGCCCCGGTTTCCCGGCGCGGCGCTTGGGTGTCTGTGCGGAACCGATCAGTAGCGGTAATGCTCGGGCTTGAACGGCCCCTCGGGCGTCACGCCGATATAGTCGGCCTGTTCCGGCGTCAGCGTGGTCAGCTTCACCCCGATCTTCGCCAGATGCAGGCGCGCGACCTTCTCGTCCAGATGCTTGGGCAGGATGTAGACCTCGTTGGCGTATTCCTCGCCGCGGGTCCACAGCTCGATCTGGGCCAGCACCTGGTTGGTGAAGCTCGCCGACATCACGAAGCTGGGGTGACCGGTGGCGTTGCCGAGGTTCAGCAGGCGGCCTTCGGACAGCAGGATGATCCGGTTGCCGCCCGGCATCTCGATCATGTCCACCTGGTCCTTGATGTTGGTCCATTTGTGGTTGCGCAGGGCGGCCACCTGAATCTCGTTGTCGAAATGGCCGATATTGCCGACGATCGCCATGTCCTTCATCTCGCGCATATGCTCGATGCGGATCACGTCCTTGTTGCCGGTGGTGGTGATGAAGATGTCGGCGTCCTTCACCACATCCTCCAGCGTCACCACCTCGAACCCGTCCATGGCGGCCTGCAGGGCGCAGATCGGGTCGACCTCGGTCACCTTCACCCGCGCGCCCGCGCCGCGCAAGCTCGCCGACGAGCCCTTGCCCACGTCGCCATAGCCGCAGACCACGGCCACCTTGCCCGCCATCATGGTGTCGGTGGCGCGGCGGATGCCGTCGACCAGGCTTTCCTTGCAGCCATACTTGTTGTCGAATTTCGACTTGGTGACCGAGTCGTTCACGTTGATGGCCGGGAAGGGCAGATGGCCCTTTTCCATCATCTTGTAGAGGCGGTGAACGCCGGTGGTGGTCTCCTCCGACACGCCCTTGATCATGTGGCGCTGACGCACGAACCAGCCGGGGCTTTCCTTCAGGCGTTTCCTGATCTGGTTGAACAGCGCCACCTCTTCCTCGGAGGTCGGCGTCTCGATCAGGTCGGTCTCGCCCTCCTCGACCCGCGCGCCCAGCAGGATGTAGAGCGTGGCATCGCCGCCATCGTCGAGGATCATGTTCGCGCCGCCTTCCTCGAACTGGAAGATGCGGTCGGCGTAGTCCCAGTATTCCTCCAGCGTCTCGCCCTTGATGGCGAAGACCGGGATCCCCGCCTTGGCGATCGCCGCCGCCGCGTGGTCCTGGGTGGAGAAGATGTTGCACGAGGCCCAGCGCACCTCGGCGCCCAGCGCCACCAGCGTCTCGATCAGAACGGCCGTCTGCACGGTCATGTGCAGCGACCCGGCGATGCGCGCGCCTTTCAGCGGCTTCGACTCGCCATATTCCTCGCGCAGGGCCATCAGGCCCGGCATCTCGGTTTCGGCGATGTCCAGCTCCTTGCGGCCGAACTCGGCCAGCGAAATGTCCTTGATGATGTAATCCGTGGCCATCGGGGCGGCTCCGTGCTGACTATTCCGTTTCAGCGGCACATAGCACCGGGCCGGGGTTGCGGCAACTCGGGCCGCCCAGTTTCCGTGGCGTTGTGCCCCGGCGGTCGCGGCGGCACGGATTTACAGAGCGCGGCGGGTGCGCTAGGTCCGCACCATCAACCTGAAATGGAGACCCGGATGCCCAAGGAAGCCCGCGCCTGGCAACGCATGCTTTCGGGCCGGCGGCTTGACCTGCTGGACCCGACGCCTGTGGATATCGAGATCGAGGATATCGCCCACGGGCTGGCCTTCGTGGCGCGCTGGAACGGGCAGACGCGGGGCGACTACCCCTATTCGGTGGCCGAGCATTCGCTGCTGGTCGAGGAGATTTACGGCAGGCTGGTGAAGGATCCGCCGGTGAAATGGCGCCTCGCCGCGCTGCTGCACGATGCGCCGGAATATGTGATCGGCGACATGATCTCGCCGGTGAAGGCCGCGGTCGGCCCGGGATACGGCGCGCTGGATGACCGGCTGTCGGCGGCGATCCACATCCGGTTTGGCCTGCCCGCGCAGGTGCCGAAAACCGTCAAGCAGCAGATCAAGCGCGCCGACCGGATTTCCGCCTGGCTGGAGGCCACGCAGATCGCCGGCTTCACCGAGGCCGAGGCCAACCGGTTCTTCGGCCGCCCGAAACCCGAGGTGATCAAGGGGCTGGAGATCCGCCTGCGCCCGCCGCTGGAGGTGCGCCGCGCCTATCTGGCGCGGCACGAGGCCCTTCTGGGGGCGATCTCGGCGCCGCGCTAGGAGCCGGGGTCAGAACCGCAGCCCGCCCAGCGCCAGCCAGGCGCGGCGGCGTTTTTCGGAACAGTTGTGTTGTTGCCGCGGGGGCAGCGCCTTGCACGGGTGCGGCTTGCGCGGCATGCGGGTTGCGGTCATCATCGCATCTGAAAGAATGCTTAGCATCTCTTTACCCTTTCGGCTGGGGGTGATGATGCTGTTCTAACGCTGACAACGATTCCTCCCTACGCAGGAAAATTCGCATGATGTTAGGTGAACTTACATATGGCCGAGCTTGACTGGCGCCAGATGCCCTCGCTCACCGCACTCAGGGCCTTTGAGGCGACGGCGCGGCTGGAAAGCTTCAGCGCCGCGGCGCGGGCGCTGAACGTCACCCATGCGGCGGTGGCCCAGCAGGTGCGCGCGCTGGAGGATGATCTGGGCACCGCGCTGGTCTATCGCGACGGGCGGAGCATGGCGCTGACGCCCGAGGGCGCGCAGCTTGCCCAGGGGCTGGGCGACGGGTTCCAGGCGCTGCAGGATGCGGTGGACGCGCTGCGCGCGGACCGCGCCGGTCGGCCCCTGCGGATCTCGCTGACGCCGGTCTTCGCCGCGCAGTGGCTGATGCCGCGGCTGGGCGATTTCTGGAAGAAATACCCCGATATCCCGATATCCCTCGAACCCGACCGGCGGGTGATCGACCTGAAGCGCGATGGGTTCGATCTGGCGATCCGGGGCGGGCAGGGCGACTGGCCCGGCTACGATATCGAGCGCCTGGTGGGGGCGCGATACGTGATCGTCGCCGCGCCCGGCCTGCTGCAGGGGCGCACGGCGCTCAGCATCGACGAGATGGCGCGCCTGCCGTGGATCATGGAGCAGAACTGGCCCGACCCGCTGTCCTGGCTGGAAAGCCTGGGGCTGGAGCCGGACAAGCTGGACATCACCTATGTCGCCAACGAGGACATGGCCGTTGCCGGGGCGCGGCAGGGATATGGCATCTATGCCGGCATCCAGGCGCTGACCGAAGAGGACGTGAAGAGGGGCCGCCTGGTCGAGCTTTGCCGCGCCGAAGACGACAGCGACACGCAGTATTCCTATTACCTGCTGACGCGGCCGGGGCCGCGCTCGGAGGCGCTGAAGACCTTTGTCCGCTGGCTGAAAAGCGCGTTCTAGCTCAGCGCGGGCTGCGCTTGGCGAGGATGCGCTGCAGGGTGCGGCGGTGCATGTTCAGCCGCCGCGCGGTCTCGGACACGTTGCGGTCGCAGAGCTCATAGACGCGCTGGATATGCTCCCAGCGCACGCGGTCGGCCGACATCGGGTTCTCGGGCGGCGGCGGCAGCTCGGTCTCGCCGGCCAGCAGGGCGTTGGTGATGTCATTGGCGTCGGCGGGCTTGGACAGGTAGTCGGTCGCGCCGATCTTCACCGCGGCCACGGCGGTGGCGATGGCGCCATAGCCGGTCAGCACCACGATCCGGGAATCCGGCCGCTTCTCGCGCAGCAGTTCCACCACGTCGAGCCCGTTGCCGTCCTCGAGCCGCAGGTCGATCACCGCATAGGCCGGCGGGCGGGCGGTGGCGATGGCCTTGCCGCCTGCGACGGACCCGGCCGTCTCGACCTCGAAGCCGCGCTTTTCCATGGCGCGGGCAAGGCGGCGCAGAAAGGGTTCGTCGTCATCGACGATCAGCAGGGACTTGTCGTCCCCGATGTCTTGAAGCTGTTCGTCTTCCATCATCCGCCTCCAGGCGTGGTCCTTGGTTGGAATAGTTCCAAGCCTATCTAGGGCCTATTGGCGCATGGGTCAATTTAGCTCACTGAGAATCGATGAAGCAGGCGACCCGGTCGGCCATCTGCTCGGGTGTCTCGTCGCGCTTGAAGAACTCCACGAAACCTTCCCCGGGGAACACCAGATAGGTGAAGGTGGAATGGTCGATGAGGTAATATTCCTCCTCGGGGTCGCGCACGTTGAAATAGGTGCGGTAGGCCTGCGAGGCGGCCTTGGTCTGCTCGGGCGTGCCGGTCAGCCCGATCATCTTGGGATGCATGTATTCCACGAATTCCTTCATCAGCTCGGGCGTGTCGCGCTGCGGGTCGATGGAGATGAAGACCGGCGTCACGTCATAGCCCCGCTCATCGAGGAGTGTGACCGCCTGCGCGTTGCGGTCATTGTCCAGCGGGCAGACATCGGGGCAGAAGGAATAGCCGAAATAGAGCAGCGAGGGCTTGGTGATCACATCCTTGTCGGTCACCGTTTCGCCGAGATGGTTGACCAGGGTGAACGGCCCGCCGATCTGCGCCGTGCCGCCCGCGATCTGCCCGCTGCGGCACTGGGCGTATTTGTCCTCTTTCCCCGGAAAGGCGAAATAGGCGGCGACCCCCAGCAGGATCAGCACGGCTGCAGCGGCAATCGCGGCGGTCATTCGGGTCATCAAAGCTTCCTCCGGGGTAAGGTTTGGGCGCATTGATCCCGCGTCGGGCCGGGATATACAAGAGAACAGTTGCCACAGGGGGAGATAAGGCCCGATGACGACGCCGCCAAGGGACATCGGGCTTCCGGCCCCGTCGGAGCGCAGCCAATGGGTGCCGCTGCGCACGCTGACCTGGCTGCGCTGGGTGGCGATCGCGGGCCAGCTGATCGCGCTCGAGGTCGCCCATTACGTCTTTGGCCTGCAGATCGATACCGGGCCCTGCTACCTGGTGGTGGGCGCGGCGGTCATCGCCAACCTGCTGGCCATCGCCATCTACCCCAAGAACAAGCGTCTCTCCGAGAGGGAGGCGATGCTCATGCTGCTTTTCGATGTCACCCAGCTGGCGCTGCTGCTGGGGCTGACGGGGGGGCTGAACAACCCTTTCGCGCTGCTCATGCTCACGCCGGTGACGATCTCGGCCACCGCGCTGGGGCTGGGCTCGACCCTGCTGCTGGGCGGGGTGGCGGTGGGGCTGGTGACGCTTTTGGCCTATGTCCACCGGCCTCTGCGCGACGCTTTCGGCGACATGATGTACATGCCGGACATCTTCCTGTTCGGCTTCTGGGTGGCGATCGTGATCGGGGTGGCGTTCCTGGCCGGCTATGCGCGGCGGGTGAGCTCGGAAATCAATGCCATGTCCGACGCGCTGCTGGCCACGCAGATGGCGCTGGCGCGCGAGCAGAAGCTGACCGATCTGGGCGGCGTCATCGCGGCGGCGGCGCATGAGCTGGGCACGCCGCTGGCCACGATCAAGCTGGTCAGCTCGGAACTCAGCGACGAGCTCGCCGACAACCCGGTGCTGCGCGAGGACGCGGCGCTGATCGCCGAACAGGCCGACCGCTGCCGCGACATCCTCCATTCCATGGGCCGGGCCGGCAAGGACGACCTTCACCTGCACACCGCACCGCTGCAGCGGGTGCTGGAAGAGGCCGCCGAGCCGCACCAGGACCGCGGCAAGGCCCTGCATTACGAGATCGGCCCCCTTCCCGGTGGCGAGGACCGCCAGCCCACCATCCGCCGCCGCCCCGAGATCATCCACGGGCTGCGCAACCTGGTGCAGAACGCGGTGGATTTCGCCGACGGCAATGTCTGGCTCGAGGGGTTCTGGAACGATGAGCAGATCGGGGTGCGCATCTCCGACGACGGCGCCGGCTACACCCAGCAGGTCCTGGACCGGATCGGAGATCCGTTCATGCGCCACCGCCGCACCGAAAGCGAGATCCGCGCGCGCCCCGGCTATGCCGGGATGGGGCTGGGCCTGTTCATCGCCAAGACCCTGCTGGAACGCACCGGCGCGCAGCTCAGCTTTGCCAATGGCAGCGACCCCTATCTCGCGCCCGAGAACCGGCCCGAGCGCTGCGGGGCCGTGGTGGAGGTGATCTGGCCGCGCGGCACCCTCGCCGCCGAAACCAGCCCCGGCCCCCTCGGCGAGAACCAGCCCATCCTCGGCTGACCGCAGCAGAGTTAACGCCAGTTTAACCTTTACCGTCCCTTAATTCCCGGCACCGAAAGATCCGGCAGAGAGGCGGATGTGATGGCGTTGGACTGGGGGATGGCAGCGATACTGGGGCTGACCTCGGGCCTGACCGTGGCGCTGGCGCTGCTGCTCGTGCCGCGGCTTCCGGCTGGCCGGGCGCGCAGGCTCTTCTCCGAGGCGCTGCCGGGGGCCGAGATCGTGTTTCTCTTCGATGGCGAAACGCTTCTCGATGCCACGCCCAAGGCCTGCCGCCTGCTCGAAACCGGCCCCGAGGGCCTGCGGGACTGGCCGCGCCTGGCCGCGCTCCTCTCGCACCGGTTCCCCGGCTTCGCCCAGGCCATGGCCCGCCTGCCCGAGACCGGCCTCGTGGTGCTGGAGGATCACCACGGCCGGCCCGGCCTGCACGCCCGCCGCAGCCGCGGCGTCACCCGGATCACCCTGCTGGCAGCGGAGGGGCGCAGGAGCGGCCTGATCGACGGCCCCAGCCTGATCGCGCTGGAGGATGAGCTGGACATCCTGCGCCGGGTCGTCGCCCATATGCCCACGCTCGCCTGGACGCAGGACAAGGACGGCACCGTGACCTGGGCCAACGGCGCCTATCTCGGCCAGGTCGCACAGCGCCTGCCCGAGGGGGCCGAGCTGACCTGGCCCCTGCCCCCGCTTTTCGAGACCGACCCGCTGACCGCCACCGTCAACGAAATGGCCCCGCACCGGGTGGTGATCGAGACGCCGGGAAAGCCCGCGCAATGGTTCGACTGCACCGCCGTGGCCCAACCCGGCGGGCCGCTCTATTTCGCCCAGACCGCCTCGGCCGCGGTGCAGGCCGAGACCTCGCTGCGCAATTTCCGCCAGACCCTGACCAAGACCTTCGCCGACCTGCCCACGGGCCTGGCCATCTTCAACCGCGCGCGCGAGCTGGTGCTGTTCAACCCCGCGCTGATCGACCTCTGCGCGCTGGAGCCGCAATTCCTGACCGCACGCCCCACCCTGACCGCCTTTCTCGACCGGCTGCGCGACAAGCAGATGATGCCCGAGCCCAAGGACTACAAAAGCTGGCGCCAGCGCATGACCGCGCTGGAAGAGCAGGCCGCCAACGGCGCCTACCAGGAGACCTGGACCCTGCCCACCGGTCAGACCTACCGGGTCTCGGGCCGCCCCCATCCCGACGGCGCGGTGGCCTTTCTGTTCGAGGATATCAGCGCCGAGATCTCGCTCACCCGCCGCTTCCGGTCAGAGCTGGAGCTGGGCCAGGCGGTGATCGACGGGCTGGAGGAGGCGATCGCCGTCTTCTCGCCCGCGGGTGCGCTGACCCTCTCCAATACCGCCTATGCGCAGCTCTGGGGGGTCGATCCCTCGGTCATGCTCTGCGAGATCGGCATCGCCGAGGCGGCCGAGCACTGGCAGGCGGCCTGCAGACCCTCTCCGGTCTGGGGGCTGGCGCGCGATTTCGTCTCCCGCCTCGGCGACCGCACGGCCAGCCGTCACCCGGTGACCATGAAGGACGGAACGGAGCTGATCTGCCGGATGCAGCCGCTGTCGGGCGGCGCCACGCTGATCGGGTTTTCGCAGCCCGCGCATACGCAGGCGCTTTCCGCCACGCTGGCCTGATCGCACCTTGCAGGGGCCGGGATGCGCGGTAAAACTGCCGCCATGAACCGCCCCGCCTTTTCCGCCACACTCCCCCTGCCCTCCGAAGAGGACACCGCCGCGCTGGCCGGGCGCATCGGCGCGCTGGCGGGCGCCGGCGACGTGCTGCTGCTCTCCGGTCCCATCGGCGCGGGCAAGACCCATTTCGCCCGCGCCCTGATCCGCGCCCGCCTCGCCGCGCACGGGCTGGACGAGGATATCCCCTCGCCCACCTTCACCCTGGTGCAGAGCTACGAGGCCGGGGAACTGGAGATCTGGCATGCCGATCTCTACCGCCTGACCCATCCCGACGAGGTGATCGAACTGGGCCTCATCGACGCTTTCGAAAGCGCGCTCTGCCTGGTCGAATGGCCCGACCGCCTGGGCGAGCTGTCCCCGCCCACGGCGCTGCGGCTCGACTTCGCCGCCCTGCCCGGAGGGGGCCACCGCGTGACCCTGTCGGGCGACGCGGCCTGGGCCGCGCGTTTGGCCGGAATAGTCAAGGATTTCACCCATGCCCAGCCCTGAGCGCCGTGCCCTGATCGAGGCCTTCCTCGCGCGCGCCGGCTGGGGCGGGGCCGGGCGTGCCGTGCTGGCGGGCGATGCCTCGAACCGGCGCTATGACCGGCTGACCGACCGCGCCACCGGCGCAAGCGCGGTGCTGATGGATGCGCCCCCCGACAGGGGCGAGGACGTGCGCCCCTTCCTGCGGGTCGCGCGGCACCTGCGCAGCCTCGGTCTCAGCGCCCCCGAGATCCTGGCCGAAGATGCCGAACAGGGCTTCCTCCTGCTGGAGGACCTGGGAGATGCGCTTTTCGCCCGGGTGATCGCCGCCGATCCGGGCCTTGAAACCCCGCTCTACGAATGCGCCATCGACCTCCTGGCAGAGCTGCACCGCCATCCCGCCCCCGCGGATCTTGCAGCCTACGATGCCGCCACCATGGGACCCCTGGGCGCCCTGCCCTTCGACTGGTATCTGCCCGCCATCGCCAAGGCACCCGAGGGCGAGAAACAGGCGTTTCAGGCCGAGTTAGAGACGATTCTCGCCCGTCACTGCGCCGACAGGCCGGTCCTCGCCCAGCGCGACTATCACGCCGAGAACCTGATCTGGCTGCCCGACCGCCGCGGCATTGCCCGCGTCGGCCTTCTGGACTTCCAGGACGCCATGGCCGGGCATCCGGCCTATGACCTGGTGTCGCTGCTGGAGGACGCCCGCCGCGATGTCCCCCCCGCGCTGCAGCAGGCGATGATCGAGCGCTACATCGCCGCCACCAGCGTCGACCGCGACGCGTTCCTCACCGCCTATGCCTGCCTCGGCGCCCAGCGCAACCTGCGCATCCTGGGCGTCTTCGCCCGGCTGTGCATCCGCGACGGCAAGCCCTATTATGTCGACCTGATGCCGCGCGTCTGGGGCCACCTGCAGCATGACCTCGCCCATCCGGCGCTCGCCGGGCTGCGCGCCCGTGTCGAGCGGCTGATCCCGGCCCCCGACGCAACCATCCGCGAAAGGATCAAGGCCCGATGCCCGATCACCCCCACGCCCTGATGCTCTACGCCGCCGGGTTCGGCACGCGAATGCGCGCGCTGACCGCCACCCGCCCGAAACCGCTGATCGAGCTGGCCGGCCGGCCGCTGATCGACCACGCGCTGGCGATTGGCGAGGCCGCGGGCGTGGAGCGCGTGGTGGTGAACACCCATTACCGGGCCGGTCAGATCGAAACCCATCTGGCCAGCCACGCCGAGGTGAATATCTCGCACGAGGCGCCCGACATCCTCGATACCGGCGGCGGGCTGCGCCAGGCGCTGCCGCTGCTGGGTCCGGGGCCGGTCTTCACCCTGAACAGCGATGCCGCCTGGACGGGCCCCAACCCGCTGAAGACCCTCGCCGCAGCCTGGAACCCCCAGATCATGGATGCGCTGCTGCTGCTGATCCCGCGCGAGCGGGCGCGGGGCCACAAGGGCCAGGGCGATTTCGCGCTGCAGCCCGACGGCCGCGTCGCCCGCGGGTCCGGCCATGTCTATTCCGGCGCGCAGATTCTGCGGCCCGACGGGCTGGCCACCATCCCCGACCGGGTGTTCTCGCTGAACCTGCTGTGGGATTCGATGCTGACCGACCAGCGCGTCTTCGGCGTGGTCCATCCCGGCGGCTGGTGCGATGTGGGCAGCCCCGCGGGCCTCGCCGAGGCAGAGGCGATGCTGGCCGAGGCAGGCGATGTTTGACAGGCCGGGGCCCCGTCTTTTCGGCCTGCCGCCGGGCGCGGATTTCCCCGCCGCGCTGCTGAACGGGCTGGAACAGAGACTTTCCGGCCAGCCGCCCGAGGCCTGGGCGCAGGTGGAGATCTTCGTCAACACGCACCGGATGCGGCGGCGGCTGCAGGCGCTGTTCGACGCGGGCCCCGCCCGCCTTCTGCCCCGCATCCGGCTGGTGACCGAGCTCGGAAACGGCCCCGCCTCGGCCGACCTGCCCCCCGCCGTGCCGCCCCTGCGCCGGCGGCTGGAGCTGGCCCAGCTCGTGGCCCGCCTGATCCGGCGCGAACCTGACCTCGCCCCGCGCGCCGCGGTGTTCGACCTCGCCGACAGCCTGGCCGGGCTGATGGACGAGATGCATGGCGAGGGGGTCGATCCGGCCGCGCTGCACGATCTCGATGTCTCGCACCTGTCCGCCCACTGGGCGCGCACCCGCGCCTTCATCTCCATCGTCGAGCATTTCTTCGGCGAGGCCGCGCAGGAGGCCCCCGATGCCGAGGCGCGCCGCCGCCTGACGGCCCAGCGCCTGGCCGCGCAATGGGCCGAAGACCCGCCCGCGCATCCGGTGATCGTGGCGGGCTCCACCGGCTCGCGCGGGGCGACGGCGCTGTTCATGGAGGCGGTGGCGCGGCTGCCGCAGGGCGCGGTGGTGCTGCCGGGCTTCGATTTCGACCAGCCCGGTCCTGTCTGGGACAGGCTGGACGACGCGCTGACTGCCGAGGACCACCCGCAATACCGTTTCCGCCGGCTGATGGACGGGCTGGGGCTGACACGCGCCGACATCCGGCCCTGGGTGGCGGATTCAGAGCCTAATCCGGCCCGAAACCGCCTCATCTCGCTGGCCCTGCGACCTGCCCCGGTCACCGACCAGTGGCTGGAGGACGGCCACAGGCTGACAGACATTCCCGAGGCCGCGGCGGCCATGACCCTGATCGAGGCCCCCTCGCCCCGGGCCGAGGCGCTGGCCATCGCCCTGCGCCTGCGCCAGGCCGCCGAGGAGGGCACGACTGCGGCACTGATCACGCCCGATCGCATGCTCACCCGCCGCGTGGCCGCCACGCTCGACCGTTGGGGGATCGAACCCGACGACAGCGCCGGCACGCCGCTGCCGCTGTCGGCGCCGGGGCGGTTGTTCCGCCATATCGCGTCTCTGTTCGGTCAGAAAGTGACGGCCGAGGCGCTGCTGACGCTGTTGAAACACCCGCTGACCGCCACCGGGTCCGACCGTGGCCCGCATCTGCTGTGGACGCGCGAGCTGGAATTGAAGCTGCGCCGCTATGGCCCGCCCTTCCCCACCGGCGCGGATCTCATCCACTGGGCCCGCGCGCGGGACACGGATGACGGGCGCGCGGCCTGGGCGGACTGGCTGGCCGGGTGGCTCGACGGTCTCGACCGGATCGGCACCCGACCCCTCGGCGAGCATGTGGAGACCCATGTCGCGCTGGCCGAGCGTTTGGCGCAGGGCCCGCAGGGCGATGGCGCGGGCGCGCTGTGGGACGAAGCCGCCGGCGAAAAGGCCCGCGCCGCGCTGGATGAGTTGCGGGCCGAGGCCATCCACGGCGGCGAGATGTCGCCAGCCGATTACGCCAACCTGTTTCACGCCGTTCTCAACCGGCACGAGGTGCGCGACCCCAAGCTGCCGCATCCCGGCATCATGATCTGGGGCACGCTCGAGGCCCGCGTGCAGGGGGCCGATCTGGTGATCCTGGGCGGGCTGAACGAGGGCATCTGGCCGCAGGTTCCCCCGCCCGACCCCTGGCTGAACCGCGACATGCGCAAACGGCTGGGCCTGTTGCTGCCCGAACGGCGGATCGGCCTGTCGGCGCATGACTTTCAGCAGGCCGTCGCCGCGCGCGAGGTCATCCTGTCGCGCGCCGTGCGCGATGCCGAGGCCGAAACCGTCGCCTCGCGCTGGCTGAACCGGCTGACCAACCTGCTGAGCGGGCTGCCCGGCCAGGGCGGGCCGGAGGCGCTCGATGCCATGAAACAGCGTGGGCGGCAGCTCCTTCAAATGGCCGAGGCCTTCGAACGGCCCGACGCGCTTGTGCCCCCCGCCCCGCGCCCGGCGCCCTGCCCGCCCGTCGCCATGCGGCCCGATCGCCTGTCCGTCACCCGCATCAAGACCCTCATCCGCGACCCCTATGCCATATACGCGGCCTACGTGCTGAACCTGCGCCCGCTGGACCCGCTGCGGGCCGAGCCCGATGCGTTGTTGCGCGGCACCATCCTGCACAAGGTGCTGGAGGATTTCCTGCGCGACGGCGCCCCCGAGGACCCCGCCGAGGCGGCCAGCGCCCTTCTGGCCACCGCCGACCGGGTCCTGGCCGAGCACGCCCCCTGGCCCGCCGCCCGCCGCATGTGGCGCGCGCGGCTGGCCCGCGTGGCCGACAGTTTCGTCGCGGACGAGGCGAAACGGAAATCCCGCGGCAACTGGGTCGCGCTGGAGCGGAAAGGCTCTGTTTCACTACAAAACGGCTTTATCCTCACCGCCGAGGCCGACCGGATCGACCGCCTGAACGCGGGCGGGCTGATGATCTACGACTACAAGACCGGCACGCCCCCCACCGCCGAACAGATGAAGACTTTCGACAAGCAGCTCTACCTCGAGGCCCTGATCGCCGAGCGCGGCGGGTTCGACGATCTGCCGCCCGAAACCGTGGCCGAGGTGGCCTATATCGGGCTGGGCGGAAAACCCGGCGAGGTCCCGCATGAGGTGGACGCAGAGTTGCTGGCCACCGTCTGGACCGAGCTGCATGACCTCATCGACGCCTACGCCAGCGCCACGCAGGGCTACATGCCCCGCCGCATGCTGGAAAAGCGCGAGGAGGTGACCGATTACGACCAGCTCTCGCGCTTCGGCGAATGGGACGAGAGCCAGCCGGCGCAACTGATGAAGGTGGGCGAATGAAACGCGACGCCGCCACCGAAAGGCAGGTCCAGGCCGCCGCTCCGGGCAATTCCACCTGGCTGTCGGCCAATGCGGGCTCTGGCAAGACGCGGGTGCTGACCGACCGGGTGGCGCGGCTGCTGCTCGACCATGTCCAGCCCCAGCACATCCTGTGCCTGACCTACACCAAGGCCGCCGCGTCCGAGATGCAGAACCGGCTGTTCAGGCGGCTGGGCGAATGGGCGATGCTGGACGCCGAGACCTTGACCGGCAAGCTGCGCGAACTGGGGCTGGAGGGCGAGGTTGGTGAGCAAACCCTGCGCGAGGCGCGGCGGCTGTTTGCCCGGGCGATCGAAACGCCGGGCGGGCTGAAGATCCAGACCATCCATTCCTTCTGCGCCTCGCTTCTGCGGCGGTTCCCGCTGGAGGCCGGCGTCTCGCCGCAATTCGTGGAGATGGACGACCGCGCGGCAAGGCGTTTGCGCGAGGACATCCTCGAAGACCTCGCCGACGGCCCCGCGCCCGACCTGTTCGACGGCATCGCCGCCTGGTTCACCGGCGACGATCTGGACAGGCTGATGGGCGACATCGCCAAGCACCGCGATGCCTTTCCGTCCGAGCCGGACGCCGCGGCGATCTGGGACATGCAGGACCTGCCTGCGGGCTATGACGAGGATGCCCTGAGATCGGATCTCTTCCTCGGTGGCGAGGCAGAGCTTCTGGCCGATCTGCGCGCCGCCCTGGCCGCGGGCACGTCGACCGACATGAAAGCCGCCGAGAGACTGAAAGCTGTCGACACCGCCGCGCCCGGCAAGGCGGATTACGAGGCGCTGGAAGGCGTTTTCCTGTTCGGCTCCGGCGCGAAAGAACCGTTTTCGGCCAAGATAGGCTCTTTTCCCACCAAGAAAACGCGCGAGGCCCATCCCGGCCTGATGCCCGCGCTCGAAGCGCTGATGCTGCGGGTGGAGGCCGCCCGGCCAAGGCGCCTGTCGCTGATCGCGGCGCGCAAGACCCTCACGCTCCACCGCTTCGCCGCCGCCTTCCTGCCGGAATACGAGGCGCGCAAGCTGCGCCACGGCTGGCTGGATTTCGACGACCTGATCCTCAAGGCCCGCGACCTGCTGACCGACCGCAGCGTGGCGGAATGGGTGCTCTACCGCCTCGACGGCGGCATCGACCATATCCTGGTGGACGAGGCGCAGGACACCAGCCCCCTGCAATGGGAGGTGATCGACCTCCTGGCGCAGGAATTCACCTCCGGCCAGGGCGCGCGCGACGTGCCGCGCACGATCTTCGTGGTGGGGGACCAGAAACAGTCGATCTATTCCTTCCAGGGGGCCGATCCCGACGGGTTCGACCGGATGCGCCGGCATTTCGCCGAGCGGCTGAAAAACGTCTCTGTTCCGCTGGAAAACCTGCTGCTGGAATATTCCTTCCGCTCCTCGCCCGCGATCCTGCGGGTGGTCGACGCCACCTTCCCCGAACATGACCGGGCGGGCCTGGGCGATGAGGTCAGCCACCTGGCCTTCCGCGGCGAGATGCCGGGGCGGGTGGACCTCTGGCCGGTGGTCGAAAAGACGGAGAAACCGGAACGGCCGCACTGGACCGAGCCGGTGGACACCGTTTCGCCCGAACATCACAGCGTGAAGCTGGCCGAGCGCGTGGCCGGCGAGATCAAGGCCATGATCGAGCGTGGCGAGACCCTGTGGAAAAGCAAGGACGGCGAAACCTGGCGCCGCCCGGTCACGCCCGGCGATTTCCTGATCCTTGTCCAGCGCCGCTCCGACCTGTTTCACGAGATCATCCGCGCCTGCAAGGCGGCCGGGCTGGCCATCGCCGGGGCCGACCGGCTGAAGGTCGGGGGCGAGCTGGCGGTGCGCGATCTCAAGGCGCTGCTGTCCTTCCTCGCGCTGCCCGAGGACAGCCTGGCGCTGGCCACGGCCCTGCGCTCGCCGCTCTTCGGCTGGGACGAGGCGCAGCTTTTCGACCTCGCCGCCGGGCGGGAGGAGAAATTCCTGTGGGAGACCCTGCGCAAGCGGTTTTCGGCCGGAACAGAGCCTTTCGACACGCTCGATGCCCTGCTCAGGGACGCCGATTACCTGCGCCCCTTCGACCTGCTGGAGCGCATCCTCACCCGCCATGACGGGCGGCGCAAGCTGATCGCGCGGCTGGGCGAAGAGGCCGAGGACGGGATCGATGCCCTGCTCAGCCAGGCGCTGGCCTATGAGCGGATGGAGGTGCCCAGCCTCACCGGCTTCGTCACCTGGCTGGAGAGCGAGGAGGTGGAGATCAAGCGCCAGCTGGATGCCGCCAGCGACCGCATCCGGGTGATGACCGTCCACGGTGCCAAGGGGCTGGAGGCGCCGATCGTGATCCTGCCCGACACCGGCAAGCGGCCGCCGCCGAAACCGGGCGAAATCGTCACCGACGGCCAGGGGCGGCCGATCTGGAAACCGGCCTCCGGCGACAGCCCGGATGCGGTGAATGAGGCCCTGACCCAGCAGAAAACGCGCCAGGAGGAGGAGCGCCAGAGGCTGCTCTACGTCGCCATGACCCGGGCCGAGCAATGGCTGATCACCTGCGCGGCGGGCGATCTGGACAAGGGCAAGACCTGGTATGAGCGGATCGCGGCGGGCATGGCGCACGCGGGCGCGGTGGAACATGATTTCGGCTTCGGCCAAGGGCTGCGATACGAAACCGGCGATTGGGGCGGCGCGGCGGCTGCGGCCAAAGCACCGGCCGCGCCTGCGGCTGTCGCCCTGCCGGATTGGGCCCGCGCGCGCGCCGCGGTGCCCGAGCGGCCAGTGGCGGCACTGTCGCCCTCCGACCTCGGCGGGGCGAAGGCGCTGCCGGGCGAGGGGGACGGGCTGGACGAAGACGCCGCCAAGCGGCGCGGCACCCTGCTGCACCTGTTGCTGGAACATCTGCCGGGGATCGACCCCGCGCAGTGGGACGCGCTGGCGCCGAAGCTGCTGCGCCAGGCCGAAAACCCGCCCGATTCCGCCGAAACAGTGACGCTTTTGGCCGAGGCGCGCGCGGTTCTCACCGCCCCGGACCTGGCCCATGTCTTCGCCCCCGGAACGCTCGCCGAGGTCGATGTCAGCGCCAGCCTGCCCGCGCTCGGTGGGCAGCGCATCCGCGGCGCCATCGACCGGCTGATCGTGGAGCCCGGCCGCGTGCTGGCCGTGGATTTCAAATCCAACGCCGTCGTTCCCGCGCGCCCCGGGGACGTGCCCGAAGGGCTGTTGCGCCAGTTGGGCGCCTATGCCGCCGCGCTGGGGGCGATCTACCCCGATCGCCGGATCGAGACCGCCATCCTGTGGACCCGCGAGGCGCGGCTGATGCCGCTGCCCGACAGCCTGATCACGGCGGCGTTGGCGCATCTTGACGGCGCTGGGGCGGCTCCATAGGTTTCAAACCCAACGCATCTTGCCGAGGAGAACCGACATGGCAACCGTCGCCGTCACCGATGACACTTTCGACGCCGAAGTGAAGCAATCCGACATCCCCGTCGTGGTGGATTTCTGGGCCGAGTGGTGCGGCCCCTGCAAGCAGATCGGCCCCGCCCTGGAAGAGCTCTCGGACGAGCTGGAAGGCAAGGTGAAGATCGTCAAGGTGAACGTGGACGAGAACCCGAACTCGCCCGCCCAGATGGGCGTGCGCGGCATCCCGGCGCTGTTCCTGTTCAAGGACGGCCAGGTGGTGTCGAACAAGATCGGCGCCGCGCCCAAGGCCGCGCTGCAGGCCTGGATCAACGAATCCGTCTGATCCGCGCGGAAACACCGGAATCCGGGGCGCTTCGGCGCCCCTTTTTCGTGGCGCGCTTGTGCCCGCGCGCCGCGCCGCCATATTGGAAGGCAGCACAAAGGAGGCCCGCAATGGCAGATGACCAGTTACCCGGTTGGCACGGCACCACGATCATCGGCGTCAAACGCGGCGGCGAGGTGGTGATTGCAGGCGATGGCCAGGTCAGCCTGGGCCAGACCGTGATCAAGGGCACCGCGCGCAAGGTGCGGCGGCTGTCGCCCGGCGGGCATGACGTGCTCTGCGGCTTTGCCGGGTCGACCGCCGATGCCTTCACCCTGCTGGAGCGGCTGGAGGCCAAGCTGGAGGCGACGCCTGGCCAGTTGCAGCGCGCGGCGGTGGAGCTGGCCAAGGACTGGCGCACCGACAAATACCTGCAGAAGCTGGAGGCGATGCTGATCGTCAGCGACGGCGACGAGATGTACGTCATCACCGGCGCGGGCGACGTTCTGGCGCCGGAACATGACGTGACGGCGATCGGCTCGGGCGGGAATTTCGCCCTGGCCGCGGCCCGCGGGCTGATGGAAAAGACCGACCTGTCGGCGGAAGAGATCGCCCGCAAGGCGATGGCCATCGCCGCCGATATCTGCGTCTACACCAACGGCAACCTGACGGTGGAAAAGATCACCCGCTGAGGCGTTGCCCTGTTCAGGAGGGTCGGGCGCTGCCCGGCGCAAACGCCGGGCGGAACAGTTGATCGGCGTGTCAGCCCAGTTTGATCGGCTCGGCCTGTTCACCGTAGCCTGCAACCCCCAGCGGCTTCTCGGCCAGTGCCGCGCCGATCCGGTCGACGATCCCGGCCAGCTTCTCGTCGATGATATGCAGGTATTCGGTCCAGTCGGTGACGTCCGACAGCTCGGCATCGCCATCGGACACCCCGCGCAGCGCGATGAGCGGCAGGTCGTAACGGTGACAGCAGCGCAGCACGGCGAAGGTCTCCATATCCACCATGTCGGCATC
>ENA-ORCT01000265-ORCT01000265.1-marine-metagenome-genome-assembly--contig:-NODE-265-length-26806-cov-3.493172_pt1 | contig 26806 bp, 17 predicted proteins | sample MGYA00248632_ERZ508511 | MGnify/ENA primary metagenome ERZ508511 (study PRJEB26182, sample SAMN06268839) | marine metagenome | isolation source: Tt an P1-techrep anaerobic enrichment on pine from sediment...
TCCCCTCCGGGGAAGTTCTTTGCGACTTGGCGTTTGAAAGAAGTTCATGAGTGGGGGCTAAGCCTTCGCCTGTGCCTTTGCCTGTTATTCGCGCGTTCGTATGTTCGTATGTTCGTATGTTCGTGTGTTCGTCGCTGGCTTCTGGCGGCTTGCTGCTTACTGCGACTGGTCACTGCAACTGGTTTTCGGTTTTCATACGTTCGTGCGTTCTTCCGTGCTCCTCTGTGTTTAAATCTTGATGCTCAATTCCCTCCGCAGCGGCTTTTGTGTTTTTTACGGGCTATGGGTTCGCGGCCGGAAGGAGGGGGGTGTGTCTTATCCCCGGGTTTCACTTCGCTACACCCGGGGCTATTGATATTTTTCCCCTCCGGGGAAGTTCTTTGCGACTTGGCGTTTGAAAGAAGTTCATGAGTGGGGGCTAAGCCTTCGCCTGTGCCTGTTATTCGCGCGTTCGTATGTTCGTATGTTCGTATGTTCGTGTGTTCGTGTGTTCGTCACTGGCTACTTGCTACTGGCAGCTTGCGGTTTGCTGCGACTGGGACTGAACACAGCGACTGTCTTTGCTATCCCTACAGCTTATACACCTGCTCATCGCCATCCTCGATCATATTCCTGAGGTCGACAATCAACCGGGCATGTTGTTGGATAAAAGCCGGGTCAAAGGCAGCGTGGTTGGTGGTTAAAACCACACAGTCGGCCTGCGCTAAATTGTCGGCAGACAAATCCACTGATCTAAATGTCTTTTCATCCTTCAATGCGACCGAAGGAATATAGGGGTCGTGGTATTGCACCAATCCTCCCTTGTGCGCTACTGTTTGCATGATTTCCAGGGCTGGCGATTCGCGTGCGTCGTCGATGTTGGCCTTGTAGGCCACGCCCAAAAAGAAGATGTTACTTCCGTTAATGGCTTTCCGGTGCCGGTTCAGTGCTGTGGCAATCTTGATATACATGTAGTGCGGCATGCGCCTGTTGATATGTCCTGCCGCGTGGATCATGCTCAGATCGAACTTGTATTGTTTGGCGATGTGTTCGAGGTAGAAGGGATCGAGCGGGATGCAGTGTCCGCCAATGCCTGGGCCGGGATAAAAGGCCTGGAAGCCGAAAGGCTTGGTTTTGGCGGCGTCAATCACTTCCCAAATGTTGATCTCCATTTTTCCGGCCAGCAATGCCAGTTCGTTAATCAGGCTGATGTTGACCAGCCGGTAGGTGTTTTCCAGAATCTTAACCATTTCGGCTACCCGGGGCGAGCTGACGGTATGAATATGGTCGATGGCTTTGCGGTAGATGGCTTGCCCGATTTCCAGTCCGTCGGCACTCATGGCTCCCAATACTTTGGGTGTGTTTCGGGTATGGAAATTTTTGTTGCCGGGATCCACCCGCTCCGGGGAGTAGGCCAGCCAGAAGTCGGTGTCGTGTTTGAAACTTACTTGCTTGTTGGTCACCTCTGTCGACTTGCCTCTCTCCGTCGACCTGAAGGTCTCCTTGTCCCCCTCGATGGTGACCCCCTCCGTCGTCCCGGTGGTTGTTTGCGGGCTGGGGTGGGTGGTCAGCAGTTTATTTTGTTTCGAGCTTTCTTCGATGAGCGGCAATACCAGGTCTTCGGTGGTGGTGGGGTAGGTGGTGCTCTCCAGGCTGATGAAGGTGCCGGGTTTCATGTGTCTGCCAATATCGGTGCAGGCCTGCTCGATAAAGCTCATGTCGGGCTTTTTAAAACGGTCGAGCGGGGTGGGAACACAGATAAGCAGGGCATCGCATTCGCTGATCCGGCTGAAGTCGGTGGTCGCGTCAATCCGGATGTTATCCACTGTTTCCCGGAGCATGGCATCGCGAATGTTGCGGACATCGTTGTGCCCTTGGGTGATCTGCGCCACCTTTTCAGCATTCTTATCAAACCCAATGACTTTGACTCCCGCTTCGGCAAAGTTGACCGCCAGGGGCAAGCCCACATAGCCTAAGCCAATCACGCCGATGACTTCGGCGTTGGTGGTAATTTTTTCCAGAAGCAGCTGTTTGTGTGTCATGAGAGTTGTCGGTTGTCAGTTGGCGTAGGTTCGTGTTTTCGTCACTGGCTTCTTGCAGCTTTCTGTCTACTGAGACTGGAAACTGTGACTGGTTATCGGTTATCGGTTATCAGTTTTCGGTTTTCGTGCGTTCGTACGTTCGTGTGTTTGTGTGTTCGTTACTGGCTTCTTGCAGCTTTCTGCCTACTGCGACTGATTTTCGGTTATCAGTTATCGGTTGTCAGTTGTCGTACGTTCGTGCGTTCATACGCTCGTGTTTTTGTGCTTGCGGCATTGTGTTTCGAATTTAATCGTTTGATTCTTCGTCGATAACCTGCTCGATTTGTGCAGACAGTTCTGGAATCTTGTTTTTAACCACATCCCAAACGATCGAATAGTTCACACCAAAATAGTCGTGGATTAGCCGGTCGCGCATACCTGCCATATTTTTCCAGGATACGGTGTCCCAGCGGTACTTCACATCTGCGGTTACCTTCTTGGTTGCTTCACCAATAATCTCCAGGCTCCGAATAACAGCGCGTTTTAATGTTTCATTTTCAAGGAAATCGTTTTTTTGTAGCTCCGGGGTAATCACGGACTGAATAAATCGGCATTCATCAAGAATGTGTTTCAGATATTCTACCGGATCTTTATGCATACGTGACTTCTTTAAGAATCTTTGGACCAATGTAAGGACTCAGGCCGTTGGTTGTTACAATTTCAATTTTTTCGTTGCTGAAACGCTTCTCAATTTCATCGTAAACGGACATGTAGTTATCGAAATTTTCTTGATCCGGCTCAAATTCAATAAGAATGTCGATGTCACTATTTTCGGATTGTTCTCCTCTCGCATAGGAGCCAAAAAGCCCAATTTTAACAACACCAAGTTTTCTCAGCTCTCCTTTGAGCTGTTTAATTTGTGATAATATGAACTGTTTATTGGTCATGCTTTTCCAGATCTAAGGCAAATATACAAATCTTTTCCTGTTGAATTTTCTCAAGAAATGGCTCGTCTGTGCAGTTGTGATCAGGGCATTGTATTGTAGAGGGATGTTGAACTGTTTACTGTGACTGTCTGTCGGTTGTCAGTTATCAGTTATCAGTTTTCGGTTGTCGTACGTTCGTGCGTTCATACGCTCATGCCTTCCTTCGTTCTTGCTGCCCACGACACCCGGCCTTGTTCACCCTTTCCCGATACTTTTCAGTTCAAACCCAATGGTTGTAAGCGCTTCCCGGTCGAGTATATTTCGCCCGTCGAAGACAAAAGCAGGTTTGAGCATGGCATCGTAAATTTTTGACCAGTCGTAGCTTTTGAACTCATCCCACTCGGTCAAAATGGCGGTGGCATGTGCTCCCTGCAGGGCTTCATAGGGATCGGCATGAACATGAACCAGCTTGTGCAGCATCTCTTGGCTGATGGCTTGTGCAGGGTTAAGCTGGTAGAGGTATTCCAGATCCCGGAATATCTGTTCTTTGGTGACCTTGGGGTCATAAACATGGATTTCGGCCCGGTCTTGCAACAGCTCGTCGGCGACATAAATGGCAGCCGATTCGCGGGTGTCGTTCGTATCTTTCTTAAATGCCCAGCCCAGAAAAGCAATCTTCTTACCCGAAACCGTGTTGAACAGGCTGTCGATAATTTGCTTGGCGAAACGATGTTTTTGGTAGTCGTTGAGCTTAACGACCTGTTCCCAATATTCGGCTACCTCGGGCAGGTTGAAGTGGCGGCAGAGGGATACCAGGTTAAGGATGTCTTTTTGAAAGCATGAACCGCCAAAGCCAACCGATGATTTCAAAAATTTGGATCCAATTCGGCTGTCCATCCCAATGGCGCGGGCGACCTCATCGACATCGGCGCCGGTGCGCTCACAGAGGGCGGAGATGGAGTTGATGCTTGAGATTCGTTGAGCTAAGAATGCATTGGCTGTGAGCTTGGATAACTCGGATGACCAAATACGGGTAGTCAGGATTTGCTCACGGGGAATCCAGTTGGCATAGATGTTCGCCAAGGCCTGCTCAGCTTGTTGACCGGCTTGATTGTCTTCGCTTCCAATGAGCACGCGGTCGGCGTGCAGTAAGTCCTGAATGGCTGTCCCTTCGGCCAAAAACTCGGGATTGGACAAGACCGAGAACTGCCGTGCTTTTTCGCCGGTTGGGTTGGATGAATCCAGAATGGTCCGGATGGCTTGCGCGGTGCGCACGGGAAGGGTTGATTTTTCAACCACAATCTTGTTGGTGGTCGATACTTCAGCGATCTGGCGGGCACACAGCTCCACGTATTTCAGGTCGGCAGCCATGCCTTTGCCTACGCCATAAGTTTTGGTGGGCGTGTTTACCGAGATGAAAATCATTTCCGACTCACGAATCGCCCCTTCCACATCGGTGGAGAAAAAGAGGTTGCGGCCACGGGCTTCCCCAACTACTTCGGGCAGACCGGGTTCGTACACCGGAAGTTTGGACAGGTCCTTATCATTCCAGTCGGCAATGCGCTGGGGGTTGATATCAACAACGGTAACCCGGATGTGTGGGCATTGTTGTGCGATGACGGCCATGGTTGGTCCGCCGACATATCCTGCGCCGATGCAGGCGATTTTTGTAATTTGTGTTGGAAACATAGGGTAGACTTTTATGATTTGTGTGTTGTTTGCGATTGTCTGTTGTCAGTTATCGGTTTTCAGTTATCGGTTTTCGGTTTTCAGTTATCGGTTTTCAGTTATCGGTTTTCGGTTTTCAGTTTTCGGTTTTCAGTTTTCAGTTATCGGCTTTCAGTTGTCGTGCGTTCGTAAGTTCGTGCGTTCGTAAGTTCTTGAAGCTTATTACTTTCTGCCTACTGCGACTGTTCATTGCCACTGTCCTGCTCTTCCTCCCAGCGCTCTTTGATGGTGCCCAGGAACTGGCGTCCAAAGACAATGCCTACTCCGACAATTCCACCCAAAAAGGTCCAGATAATCAGGATCAGCGGGCGGTTGGGTTTCGATTTTTTAAGCGGCACACGCACGGGTTCCACGGTCGTTAATACGGGCGCATCTTCTTTGACCTTAATCTGAGCTTGTTCGAGTTGTTTGGCCAGTTCAGAATAAACCGAAAAGGCAATATCATACTCGCTCTGCAGCCGTTCGATTTCGGTTTGCGCAAGGGCGGAGGACACATTTTTGTTTTGATCGCGAAAGCGGGCCAGCTTTTCCTGGGCTTCCTGAAATTCCTGCTTTTTTTCGCTGTAGCGTTCCTTGATAAAGTCGAGCTGCTCCTGCGCTTTCTGGATGCGGTAGGTCGTGATGTAATGCTGAAGCATGACCTGCGCTTTACGGGCCACCTGAGCGGCCAACACCGGATCATGAAAACGGGCTGACAGCGTGAGAATGCCCTCTTTGTCGTTGATCTCCAGGGAGAGGTTTTCATTCATCGTTTCCAGCACTTGTTCCTGTTTCAGGTTAAGGGCGATTAATTGGCTGTTTGCACCAGCCACTACTTCTTCCTGCTGTCCTTTCAAGGCTTTCAGAATCACGCCCGGCAAACCAATGGTATATTTTTTCAGACTGCCCAATACGCCTGCTTTTTTGTGTTCGGTATAGTATTCGAACAAACTGACCGGCCGCTCCAGTTCGGCAATCTCGAAAGGCGTATTCATCAGCTCAAGCTGAAAGGAAACGGACTTGAGGATTTTAGGATACACCAGCGGCGAGAGGGCTTCGGTTCCACTGCTCATGTCGAGGTTGAACCCGGCCATGGCTGCCAGCGAGGACAAACCACCGAGTTTGGAGCCAGCCGCCTGACCGGTTTGTGGAACCATGGTGGTCTGCACCGTGTATTCTTTGGGACTCAGTAGTGCAATAAACAGGCCAATGAGCATCCCGATCACCACATAGCGGATGATGATGCGCCGGCCGTTCCAAAGATCTTTGGCTAATGCGATCAAATCAATTTCGTCGTCTGCAGCAGTTGACTTTACCGGAGCAGTTGTATTTTCTTTTGTTGTCATGTGTGTGAATTGTGACGAAGGCGCGATATTACGAAGGTACGATGGTACGATCGGAGTTGAAGCACCTACGAAATTTATTTTTGTTTTGGAGTCCATTTTTCGGGATGTCGGCTCATGTTGATCAGCATCGCAATGATGTGTTCAAATTGGTCGTACAGTTCCCTATGTACAGATTCATTAAGTAATTGAACGAGTTAGAAAAATCCAACCAAACTTGCGTTTCTGCAGCCTCAGCTTCTGAAGCAGATAATTTTGAAACAAAGTTTTTGGGGTACCGTCTTTTTCTCCATGCTTCAGCAAGATTAGCACAAACAGACCTTGAACTTCTCCTGATTTGATCGGTCAATGCGAATTTTTCTTCAGAAGGGAATGACTTGGTTAACCCATGAACTCTTAAGGCCGCCTGATAGGCCTCATGGTAGACTTTTAAATCTTTATGTGACGTTATTTTTTCCATTGTAACCTTTTTAAATTCATCGTTTAGGATTTGCGTTTTTTATGATCTCGTATCTTCTTGAGTTCGTACAAACGTTTCTTCGTCAACTTATCTCAGCACTGCGGCAATGGCAATGGCAATGGAAGAAAAGGCGCTGGCGATGGACAGCCACCGGGCGGTTTGATCACCTGCCGGGCGCTCCGGTTTTTGCGGGACTACAATCTGGCTTCCGGGTTCAGCTTTTGGATAGCTCCGGCGAAACAAGCCTTTGGTTACCTTCGTTGTTCCATCGCTGTAAATGACAAATACTTTCCCTTTTTTGGCATCTGAGCTAAATCCTCCTGACCTATTGATATAGTATTTTAGTGATTTGTTTTCTTGATAGGCCAGCCCAATCGGGTTGAGGACTTCGCCTGAGATTTTAACCTCCTGTGTGATTTCAGGAATGATAATTTCATCGCCTTCGCGCAGCACGTAGTCATAAATGGAGCCCGGCTTTGCCAGAATCTCGGTCAGCCGCAGCTCCAGCTTATAGCTTTCGGCCAGTTGTTCGCCGGCTGACTCGAGCAGGCTGTCTTCGACTGCTGCATCCATCGACTGTTTGATGATCTCATCGTCGATGCGCATGCGCTTGAGGATGGCTCCTTTACTGTAGGCATGAGGAGTCAGTCCTCCAGACCGCTTGATCAGATCAGACACCCGTTCATCTTTGCTGCTGATACTATAAGGCCCGGGATAAACCACTTCACCCTGGATGGTGACGGTTTTTTGCACGTTGTAAGAAGGAGCTTTTCGTACGTAAATGTAATCGTAGGGCTGAATTTTGAATCGGGCATCCTCCTGGTTGATTACCAGGTCGCGACCAATGGTGAATTGGTACAGGCTGGCCAGTTCGTCGGACACTTCGGAGGCTAACTGACGATCGCGACGGCGTGCCAGCTCAATAAACGACTCACTGGCCGCTTCGGTAAAGCCACCGGCTAGAAACAGCAGATCCTTCAGGCTCATGTTTTCGCGGTAGGGATATTGTCCCGGATTGAGCACCTGGCCGTAGATCCGCACAAAGCGAGCTTCGCGCATACTGAAAATATCCTGAATGATTACCTGATCTTCCCGCTGCAAGACCACATCATCATTTCCGTTGAGGATATCGGGAACATGAAACGAAATGGTTTGCGGGCTGAGGTCTTCTCCTAAGCGGATGATGACCCCCCGGTTACTAAAGACACTCTCCTTGACTCCTTCGGCCCTGTCAATCAGTTCCGAAAGTCTCATGTCTTCAGTTAGTTCATAGGTTCCCGGACGAAATACGGCACCGGAAATATTTACCCGGTTTTCGTAGCGGGTTATGATTTCTCCGGCAACAATGGAGTCGCCGTTTTGTGGCACGAAACTGGCAAATTCCTCTTGGGTGACATCCAAAACCTTGAGTTGTGTGCCTGTTTTCCGGGTAATTGTCAGTCGGTTTTGGTAGGCCTGGTCAGAGAATCCTCCTGTGTAGCTGAGCAAGTCGTTCAGGCTTTCCTGATCTTTTAATTCGTAATATCCTTCGCGCTTGAAGGTTCCGTTAGCGGCCACCCGTTTGTTGTAGGTTGGAATAAACAAGATGTCCTGATCGCGCAGGGTGATGTTGTTGCCGGTATTGGCGCGGATCAGAAAGTCGTACACATCGATTTGTGCAATCAGCTTATTTTGGCGAATCACCTGTATATTACGGAAGGAACCGTTTTCGTTGGGTCCCCCGGAAAGGTACAGGGCATTGAATGCCGAAGCGGTCGCCGGAAGGGTATAAGTTCCGGGTGCGTTCACTTCACCAATTACGTTCACTTTAATTGAGCGCAGGTTACTGATTCCGATTTCGGCAAAAGTGTTGGGTCGGTCTCCCCCCATGCCGCTGTAAATAGCTACCAGCCGTTGCCTGATTCGTTGTTCAGCCTCGCGGAACTCCAATCCGGCTACCTGAACCGGTCCCAAATCCGGAATCTGAATGCTTCCGTTGTTGTCAACAGTTAGCCGGTAGGTTTGCTGACTGGCTCCCCAGACGTTAATGACGAGCTGGTCATTGATTCCCAGAACGTAACTCTCCGGAATGGAAATATTGACTGACGGTTCGAAGGTCAGGTTTTGGCTGTTGAAAAAGTTAAAGCCAAAAATTTTCTTGTTGGTTGCTGAAGAGCTGATTGGCGCTTTCTGTGAAAGGGGTTCTGCCGTGGAAACCAAGGTCGTCGTTTGCCGGGTCGATGAGGATGTGTTCGTTTGTCCCTGATAGCGCAATTCGCGGATCCGGCTTTGCAGCTGGCTGATTTGCGTTGGGCTTGCGCCTCGTATCCGGGCCAGTTCAATGGCTTGTTCCATGGTGAGTCCCCGGCTGGAAATTTCCTCTACAATTTGCTGGACCTGCTCGTCGCTTAGTTGGTCTACCTTTATATTGTTGGGTACCTGTGCCAATGGAACCAGATAACAGGCCAGCAGACTGACCATCCAGATAAATTTTAACCCTTTACGTTGTATCATGCTTCGTTTTTTTGTCGCTATTGTTTGTAAATCAATCTATTTATCACTGGCCCAGATCAGCAGGGCCGGTGTATGGTTTAAGTAATCTTCCTTTTCGCTTCGGTCAATTCGGATATACCGAACCTTCCGCTTGATTATTTTTTCCGCTTTACGAATGTAGTTATTCATAAGTTTGTTGTCAACTTGCTCTCCAACTATAATCAATTCAATCCTGTCCGAGTCGATTCCCCTGGCAAAATTGCCGGACAGGTAGGCGGCGTCAACATGCTCCAGGCGTTGGGCAATACTTTCAACAATGGTATCAACTCCAACCATTTTTAAAAGCATGTTGTGTATGTCTTCAAACAGGGCGTGATCTGTATTGGCTTGAAAATATTTCTTATTGCCGTCAAAGTAGCTTTTCAGCAGACCAGCCTCTTCAAAACGATTTAGCTCAATCCTGATCGCATTCGACGATTCGCCAAACTCCTGCTCCAAGCTGCGTAAATAGCTTTTGTTGCTCTTGTTCAGAAAGAACTTGAGTAAGATCTTTATTCTTGTTTTAGAGGTAATTAATGCATCGAGCATGGCGTTGGGGGATAGTTTACAGTTTCGGGTTGCGAGTTTTGGGTCTCAAGTTGCAAGGGCGCGTGCGTTCGACGCCGGGACTTGATGCTGGTGCGACTAGCCACCGAAGTGAGTCGCGATCGCTCGGGAATGTTCGAAGTAGCTGATTTTCTGTTTGCTGCGGCTGGAAACTCGATGTCGCGACTGCCGGGTTCTTACAGCTTCGCCTCCTCAGTCCCATTTGGTTGAGCACATCATAGGTGTAAAAAAGAAAAACTGACACCTATCCTGTGCCAGCAAATTGAGCAACAAAATTACTCAATTAGATTGAGAAACGGTTAAATTGGTTTGAAAAATTGATGAACGAATCGTTTTTTTTAATTAACCAGTTTTCTTCAGTCCAAAACGGATCCTTGGCGACTTTATTACTTTTTTCAAATGATCCGGAAATTGATTGCATCAGGTGGCACCGGCAATGGACGAGAAAAGCATGTTGTTTCCTTGCTGATTCTGCATTAAAGAGGTTGAATATCACTAATTCTTGGGATTGATACGTGTCTTAATGACGCCTAGTTTTGTCCTTCGGTTTTGGCAGGGCCTGTGCATGCAATTGTTCAGCCCGGAGGGCTTTGTCATGACTGCATTCAATCAATCAATCAAAAACAAGCATGTTTGCATCAGCAGTAAAAAAACTATTAAACAGGAAGAAAATAAGCCACCAGGCTGATTTGACGATCCTTTACGGAGGACAGTCGGGTAATGCTGCATTCCTGGCCAGGGAAGCAAAGAAGTATCTTCGAAAAAATGACTTCACGCCCAGGGTGGTGAATATGGCCAAATACGATTTTCGGCAGTTGGAAGAAGAACAACATTTGCTGGTGCTGGTCAGCACGCACGGTGAAGGTGAACCTCCGGAGCCGGCCAGGCGGTTTTACCGGTTTTTGTTTTCGGAGAAAGCGCCCCGGCTGGATCGCCTTAAATATGCAGTTTGCGCCTTGGGCGATAGCAGCTACGAGTACTTTTGTCAAACCGGAAAGGATATGGACCGGCGCTTGCATGAACTGGGCGGCACCCGCTTGCATGACCGGGTGGATTGCGATGTGGAGTTTCACCAGACAGCTGCCCGGTGGCTTTCAGCTCTTTTGGCTGTTTTGCGAAATAATGGAGGCGCGAAGGCTGAGAACATAAACCTGGAGGCCGCTGCACAGCGTGAAACTTTTCAGGCGGTCGTTCGTGAGAAATACTGTTTGAATGAAGGTTCGGATTCCGCGACTTTCCATGTGGTGTTGTCGGTTGACCAGCCGGATTTTTCGTATCAGCCAGGCGATTCGGTCAGCATTGTTCCCCGAAACCCGGCTGCATTGGTTCAGCTGGTGGTCGACCAGTTGGGTATTCCCGAAGAAACACAGGTGGATTATCTTGGACAAAGCCACTCTTTTAAATCGCTTTTAACCCATACTTTTGAGCTGACTACTTTGAGTAAAGGATTGCTTGACCGTTACCAGGGGTTAGCCCGGTCTTCGGGGCTGAGAGCACTGCTGGCCAACGAAAAAGACTTGAACCGTTATTTGAAAGACCACGATGTGGCTGACCTTTTTGCAGACTTTCCAAGCCAGGCAGAGGCGAGTGAGCTGGTTTCCGTGTTTAGAAAACTGCAAGCACGACTTTATTCCATTGCCTCTGGTCCGGGCAGTCATCCCGGAGAAGTCCATTTAACGGTGAAGCAAGTGTGTTATTCCAGTCGTGGGCGCGACCGTGAGGGGGCTTGTTCAGGCTATCTGAATCAGTGGTTGAAGGTGGGCGAGCCGCTTTCCATCCAAGTGGTGCCCAATGAACAGTTTCGCTTGCCCGCGCAGCCTGAAGTCCCGGTGATCATGATTGGCGCCGGAACTGGTGTAGCGCCTTTTCGGGCTTTTATGCAGGAGCGCGCAGATCAGCATGCTTCATCAAAAAACTGGCTGTTCTTTGGTGAGAAAACGCAGGAAATGGACTTCTTCTACCAAAAAGATTGGGCGAATTGGTTAAGCACAGGTCGACTGAGCCGTTTGGACCTGGCCTTTTCGCGCGACCAGGAGGAAAAGGTGTACGTGCAGCACAAGATCATAAAGGAGGGCGTTGCTTTTATTGAATGGTTAAACCGGGGAGCTCATGTGTATGTTTGTGGTTCGGTAGCGATGGGGCATGCCGTTCGGGATACCATCCGGGAGCTTGTTGAGGCCGCCGGGAAATTGTCGGAAGAGGAATCGGAGCATTACCTGAATTCACTGATGGAAGAAGGGCGCTGGCATTTCGATGTGTATTGAACCTGCTTTTGGATGGACAATAGAAAGCCCGCAGGGGAGAGGAAATTTTGCCCTGTGGCGGCTCATTTTGAGCTGTGACGATGAGATTTTGCTCAGGGACAACTCATTTTTCACTGTGGCGCTGAAATTTCACGCTGTGGCGGGTCATTCTTCGCTGTGGAATCGAAATTTCCGGTCGGGGCGGGTCATACCTGCCCGGGGGCCGCTAAAATCAAGGGTTTCAGAAACCAGGGGGGAAGTGTCTAAAAAACTGTGTGGGAGTATCCTAAGCGGCAACCTCAATTGATTTTGGCTTTCGCATGCATGGCGCGCGTTCCGGCAAGCACCATGAGGCCATTCACCAGCAGGACAATAAGAATGGGATAGAGCCACCGGTTAGTCTGGTCGAAGGTGAATCCCAGTAACACCGGACCAAAGGCTGCCAGAAAGTAACCTGCTGCCTGCGCCATTCCGGAGAGTTCGGCTGCCTGATGGTGGTCTTTGGCCTGGGTACTGATAATCATGTAGGCAATACTGATACTTCCTCCGGTAGAGAGCCCAATCAAAGCGGTTGAGGCGACCAAAAAGCCAGCTTGCCCGAACAGGATCAGTCCGACAAAACCCAGTAGGTTGAGCAAGCCAATCACGACAATCGCTGTTCCCATCTTCTTCAGTTTCGAGGCGATTATCGGTGCAAAAAAAGTTGAAGGTAAACCGATGATTTGGAGAAACAATAGCATCCATCCTGCGGTGTTCTCATTCATCCCTTTGCTGAGTAGTATGGCTGGGAGCCAGGCAATCAGGCAATAAAATACAAACGATTGAAAACCAAAAAACAGGCTGATGTGCCATGCCGTCCTCGATTTCCAGATGGACTGGTGCGGATAGGCGATCGGCTGGCTGCCGGCGTTCTTATGATTTGCCTTTAGTTGAGGAAGCCAAAGGAAGATACCGGCGATGGCCAGAAATCCCCACGCAGCCAAGGCTTTTTGCCATCCCAAGCCTGCAGCTTCGGCCAGGGGAACGCTTATTCCTGAAGCCAGACCGGCCATGGCACACATGGCGGTGGTGTAGATGCTGGTCATCAGGCCAATTCGTTTGGGAAAGTCGGATTTGATCACGCTGGGAAGCAGCACATTCATCACGGCGATTCCTGAACCGATAATTAAGGTTCCGGCATAGAGCAGACTTAATTTTTCCGGGTAGCGGATGAAAATTCCTCCTGCCAGCATGACCAAGGCCCCAAAGAGGGTTTTTTCGTTTCCCCAACGCCGGCTGAATTTGGCAACCAGTGGCGAAAGAACAGCAAAAGCGATCAGCGGAATGGTGGTTAATAGTCCTGCTTCGAGGTTGTTAATCCCCAAGCTTTTCTGGATGGTTGCGATTAGTGGTCCGACTGCTGTAATGGCGGGACGTAGGTTGAAAGCCAGGAAAATGATTCCGAGGATCAGAAGCAGTCGTTTTTTTATCCAGTCGTTTTTTTGCCGATTCATCTTTGCTTTTTTATGGGGTGCAAAAGAGCTGAAATTTTTATTCTCCTACAACGAATGCTCCTGCTAATTGTTGATCGAATTTGTTGTCGATAAAAAGGATGACTTTTCGGCGAAGGTCATCCTTTTGATATTTTATAATTTAATTTCCAAAATTCCAACGGGTTGAGGGGGGACGGAGGCGGTTGTCTCTGCCTGTCCCTGCCCGACGCGTTGAAAATACAGCTGAAGTTTGTTTTCGTTTTTTAGCAATTCCGGATCGTAAGAAGGCTCCCAGCGGTCAACCGGGTATGGACTGATTATTTGTGAGGTCCAATCCAATTCACTGTTCAGCGGAGCGGTGGCAAGCACCACATTGTTTTCAACTTCTTCGTCACGATAAACAAGCGCCAATAGTTGAGCGTTTCCCTGCTTTAGAATCATGAGTTGTGGCCGGCTAATGGGGATACTGCGTGATCCGGCACCGCCCAAGTCAAAATCCAGGGTGCGCGATGTCGCTGTTGACGACTTCCATTGATCATTTTCTAAGTAGATGACATGAAACTGGGTACAGGAAGCTTCTGTCTCTTTGTAATAGGTTGCGATGTAAGGAACGCCAGCTTCATCTGCAGTCATTGAGGTTTGGTTAATCAGGTTGCTTCCCTGTGGTATTTTCCTGATGATTTCTGCCGTAGCCTCCCGAATTGGGAGTGTATATTGTTCGCCGGTTGATTTTTCCCAATTTTTTCCTCCATCTCCGGAGCGGGCATAGCACAGGTCATGATTCGAGCGCACATCTGGTGTTTCGCGCCATACCCACGAAATATGAATTGTTCCGAGGTGATCGACATGGATCTGCCAGTAAGCATTTCGTTGTCCCTCACCATCGATTAAATTCGTTTGAAGCCGGGACCATGTCTGAGTGCCGACATCATAGCGGTTCAGTACCAGATTTCCATTTCCGGAACCGCCATCGCGATAGGCAAACAGCAGGCCGCCATCAGCCATGGCATAAAACTCTGGATAGGACACAGCGTTTTCATTTTCACCAACCATGGGCATCATCTGACCCAGCTCCAAACTTTCCGGTTCGATACTTCTGCAATAGTGCAGGGGGTTATTGTGATGATCCCAGCTCATGTGCACGTAGCCGTTTCCGTCGACCATGATGCTGATGACGTTGTGGGCGTCCTGAACGTTTCCGGTGTAGGCCGTTTGTTTTGTTTCCCAGTGGTTGGTTCCATGTTTTCGGCGAGCCACAACCACATGCGCTGTGCTGTCGTAGTAGGCGACAAATTGATAGTTTTTTGATGAGACGACTGAATTTTTTCGGAATATGGTTGCATTGATGCTGTTTTTAGCCCAGCCCTTTCCAATGGTTGAAAGTTGTGTGGTTATTTCCAGTGGACTATTGCTCGTCGCAGAACAAGAGACCAATAGAGAGGTAATAAGGATTCGGCTGTACTTTCTGATGATCTGTTTCATCGCGATTTTTCGGGATTGCTATTTTCGCTTTAGTTTGCCTTCAATTTCTTTTTCATTCGCATCAGCGCTTCCACGTAATAATAGTCGGCATAGGTCAATGGAACATCCACTTCAGTTCCGTTTGGCATATGCCCAACGCTATGTTTGAGTATGAAGTTGCCGTTTTCTCCCAACCTGGCCTGATAGGCCGGAGAACTTAAACTTCGAAGCTGTGTTTTGGCTACTTCCAGATATTGTGCTGCTTTTTCTTTCGGCACATAGTCGCTTAATTCAATTAAAGCGGAGCAGATAATGGCCCCGGCCGATGCATCGCGCCTGGCATCCGGAATATTCGGTGCATTGAAATCCCAGTAAGGAATCTTGTCGGCTGGAAGGTTGGGGTGATTCAGGATGAAATCAGCAATTCCTTCTGCTAGTTTCAGGTAGGCATCGTCGCCGGTTTCACGATACATCATGGTGTAGCCATACAATCCCCATCCCTGGCCGCGCGCCCAGGCCGAGTCGTCAGAATACCCCTGCGCTGTATTTTTCTTCTCCACTTCTCCTGTTATGGTGTCGTAGGAAACAACATGGTAGCTGCTGTAGTCATCGCGGAAATGGTGTTTCATTGTTGTGTTCGCATGCGTTTCAGCTACGTGACTGTAGGTTGTATCATCGAAGGTTTTTGCTGACCATTCCAGCATCTCCAGGTTCATCATGTTGTCGATGATCACCGGGAATTGCCACTGTTTACTCCAAGGAGCCGGATCCCATGAGCGAATACACCCAACGGTTGGATTAAAACGAGTGATCAGGGAATTTGAAGCCGTATGAATTACTTCTTTGTACTCCTGATTGCCGGTCAAACGGTAGGCATTGCCAAAGCTGCAAAAAATCATGAACCCTACATCGTGATTGTCGGTGGTGTATTTCTGATCTTCTACGCGCAGCGTGTAGTTGACCGCCCAGTTTTTTAGTGTGTCTGAAGGATTATTTTCATACAAATACCAGAGGACGCCCGGGAAAAAGCCACTGACCCACCAGGCGGAATTACAGGTAACCAGCTCCCCGTTTTCATCAATTGTTTGTGGAAGCCGGTCAGGCTGATCTTTCAGTGATTCGGCCATTCGTAAACTTTGTCGGGTGGCAAACTCCAATGACTCGTCAATGGTTTGCTCCAATGATTTTTCTTCATTTTCGGTTGGCGAACAAGCCGAAAGCAGGGCCAGTGTTAGCAGATAAACAGCAATTCGTTTTAACATCGTTTTATGCTTTTTTATACGTTTTTAATTCTTCTTATCAAAATATTGAATCTCAGAAACATTGAGTTTTCGTCCGTAGACTTTGCAACGATTTACTTCCGTCGCCAAACGGCCAATTTCAAAATACGCCAAAGACAGGTTCTCCGTTGTTACTACCTGATCGACTAAGCCGTTGACATAAGTTGTCAATTCACCATTGGCATAAACCAGCGTCAAATCAACCGAGGTGTATTTTACAGGCTGATACCAATTGCCCCCGGTTGAGCGGCGTTCGTGTTTCCACTGATCTGAATTGCCTAACTTATTCGTACTTTGATACCGAACGTTTTGATAGTTGATCACGGGTTTCATCGTTTCTTCGTCCACGGCATATTCAAAATCACCAGAACGAACTAAGGTTCCGGAATAGCCGGAGGTATCCAATGTTAAGTCGAGGAAGATCGTAAATTCCCGGAGCGAATCAACACTGAATGAGCGTTTTTGTTTTTCGTTGCTTCCTGATGTCCAATCTTCCAATCGTCCTGATTCCGGGTGAACCGTCTGGCCCAGATCATAATCTGAAAAAATCGATGTGGAAAATCCGAGCGGACGTGTTTTACTTACGATCCAATCGTAGTAATTGCCGTACATCCAGGTTAATCTTAACGGTGAGCTGTTTCTGTTGAGAACAACAAAGGGGCGTACATTATTCAGTTTTGAATCTCTTGTCAGGGTGTCAGTTTTGCTAATTACGCCGGAGTGGTCGATGGTGTATTTGATGAGCTCGTAAACTTCACCATATTTCCCCTCGACTGGGACCGTGCAATATACTTCATTGGGATTTTGATCATCGATTGCCATGCCTCCGCTGTAACATTTTTCAATATCCGGTGACTGGTGGAAGTGTCCTCCGGCATTGGTTAAAAAAGTCTTTTGCCACTCACTGCCAGTCCATCTGGTGTAGTAATAGTCGTGCGAGCTTTTGTCTTCATTGATCTGTACCAGGGCGATGGCTGGCCAATCATTTTTGTCCAATACCACTTGCCAAAGCCAATCGCGCAACTGAGAGGGATGCACCACCGCGTGACCATATTGTTGCTGATAGTCTTCTGTGGCAGCAACATGATGCTGCTCCTGGTCAAGCCGGGCAAGCGTTTCACCCTGAATGTCCTTGAGCTCCTTTGAGTTGATGTCAATATAGTTCAGATACAGATAGTTTGGCATGGTCGGATCAGGATGCCCGGTGGTGTAGGCCATGTAGATTTTATCTTTCCCATTGCCAACATACTTGGCATAGGGTCTGTCTGCAGATGATTGCACGATTTGCTTAGGTCCCCAAACAACATCCACCTTGCCGTTTGCGTCTGGAATTGATAGTTGAGCGATCGTTGGATGCCAGCTGATGCCTCGCCAGCACAAATAGAAATGCTCCGGATCGTCGGATAGAATAAATGGGGAGGGGTAGGTCGTGTTGTTCTGTGTTTCTATTTTTAGTTCCGGCCCCAAATCCGTGATATCTCCGGGTTTATTGGATATACGGTAGTAAAAGCAAGGCTCATCGGTATGCCGTGAGTAAAATATCATCACCCGTTCGTCGGGAAGGACCAGGAAAGTGGGATTGTTGTGGTCATCGGGTTGAAACCAGGAGCGGATCAGCACTTCCTGTGTTTGGCCGGTTAAAAAATCGTGCTGTGTGGCTTTGATGTTGCCATGAATATCGATATAGCCGATAAAGGTTTTATTAATTGTGTTTGATTCATTCTCATAATGAATGGCACGTGGATCGGCAAACCAGCACCAGGCACCTTCCTCTGTAATTTGATAGGTGTTTACTGATGGGCTCTGCTCGTTCTTTGCGCTTTCAGAACATCTGGAAAAACTAAAACAGAGGATGACTAAAATTGAAGGGAGCCAGATCCATTCGAAACTCTGCCGACCAGCCTGCCGGATTTCCTTTTGGCTGTTTGAAGAAAAAATCGTTTTGACCGCCCGGTTTTTGAGGTGTTCAAACGTGTGCTGGCTTTTCTGATCATTTCTGGGTTTTGCATCTTATAGTTTTATCACATTGAGGTTCCCGAAAATAATAAAAGTTCGTAATACCTGAACCGCAATTCTATTGAGTATTTGGAGAGAGGGAGAAAGGAAAGGCTATCCGACACGCAGATAGCCTTTCTTTTTCCTTACTCATTGATTTTGATTCTGCTTTTCTGCAAGTTCATGCAAACCAGCTTGCTTCTCAAAATCATTAATTGTATCCCGGGTTTTGTTCCCATTGAACATCTTTGTTCCGTTGTATTTCGCTCAATGGAATCGGCAATAACAGAAGTTTTGGATCCAGTCCGCTGATTGTTCCTTTGATTGAGCTGTCGGTATTCAATCTTGCTCTTTCAACCAAAGTTCCTGTACGCATCAGTGTTATCCGGCGGTTTTCTTCAGCGAAAAGCTCACGTACACGCTCGTCGAGGATAAAATCCATTGTTATGTCAGAGGAGCTTACCTTGCCTAAATCGGTGTTTCCGCTTTCCTGGCGAGATAATTTAAATGCCCTGTCACGTAATACGTTTATGTCAGCGGCAGCGCCTTGTGAATTGCTTTGTTTGAAACGGGCTTCGGCTCGAAGCAGGTACGTTTCACCCAGTCGCATCATCGGGAAATCCTTGATATTGGTCCAACCCCACTGGTCAGTAGGATCGAAAGAATCCCATTTGCGGGTATAAGGATACGCAACCTCCAGCGTATCGCTGGCTGCAAGCACAACAGTGTCGCCTTCCTGAACTTCGATCACTTTTACAGCGTTCGGTGAATCCGAAGCCACCCGGAACCCATTTGCATCAACACCAATCGTTGCTTGATAGCCTGGTGAATTATAATAGAACGTTCTTGTAATATTATTTTCTGAATTGCGGATGTCACCGTCCTCGTATAATTTGTATTTTACCCAGTCGCTTGGTCGCATACGGCCATTGCCACGACCTCCATAAGGATGCACAAAATCATCACCCACACCCTCGTAAACATAGGTCATTCCAGGCACATTGTGATAGGCCGGGACCCAGTTGCGACGCTGTTGAGGAGCATCGGTAAAACCGCCGGAAATACCACCTTTGTTGTATTCCAGTTCAAAGGTCCAGATCGTTTCCGTATTTCCCTGGGAACGTCGTTGGTTCCCGAATTTGAACATATCGCTGAAATAATCTCCATTTACACCTAAAGCAACGCCATAGCGTTCTTCAACAAGTGAAAACGCTCCGCTGTTGATAATTTCGGCCAGTACCGGTTCGGCTAATTCCGGCTTACCTACCCGCAAATACACTTCGCCTAAGCATTGCATGGCCATATATTTGTTCGCACGGCTTTCGTTTACAGCTTCATCAATCCCTGGTAAATTATCAGCAGCGTATTCCAAATCTTCAATGATCTGATCATTGACTTGAGCAACAGGTGTGCGAACAAGATCGGTGCGTGCCGAGGATGTTGGTTCGATAAGCAGCGGGACATCTCCGTAAAGTGTGGCCAAAATATTGTAGCAATACCCCCGGAAAAACAATGCTTCACCAATTTTGGCAGGATCGCCATCTTCTCCAATGGCTTTCAAAGCCGTGTTTGCATTGTTGATGATGAGAAAGCACCTTTCCCACATCCGGCTAACGGCTGCATTTTCCGAGTTCAATTCTTCATACTTAAAGAAAGGAATTTCAACCCCCTCTATTCCGCCCGGCGAAGCTACGTCGGTTCCTTCCTGCCAGACGGCATTCCAGCCTTGGCGGCCGGCCCAGGTCCATATTGTTCCAAAATTATAGTGCAATCCTTTTAAAGCAGCTTCAATACCGGCTTCATCGGATAGTGTTTCGGGTGCATACGATGACATTGGGGTCTCATCCAAAAAATCTTCGCTACATGAGATGGCAGTCAGGGTTAATGCCATCACTAATGATAAGATGTGAATTTTATTTGTCTTCATCGTTGTAAGCTTTATAATGTTAGATTAATACCGAATACTACTGTTCTCACACTCGGATAATTGATTGTCCAATCTCCGGAACCTCTGCCATCACTTCTTTCTTCAGGATCCCATCCAATCCAGTCGGTGAATGTATACAGGTTGCGTCCGCTAACGTATAAGCTTAAAGCATTTAATCCTGCTCTATCCAGTATCCTTTTAGGAACATCGTAGTTCAGTGTTATATCTTTTATCCGGGTAAAGTTATTTTTTACCGGGAATCGATAACCGTGAGGATTGGAATTTTTATTCAGCGAGCGCCATTCGTTGCTTTGATTTTCCGGAGTCCAGTAGCCGATTTCAGCAAAACTGTTTCTGCGTTCTATTTCGTCCGAAGCCATACCAATATGAGCGTTGGTACGCATAGCACCTTGTACGGTCTGTATAAAAACATTTAAAGTAAAGTTTTTATAAGTGAAAGTATTGGTTAAACCACCAGTCCATTTTGGAGCCGTCTGTCCAAGAATTACGCGGTCATCGTCCGTGATCGTACCATCAGGTACCCCATCAGGACCACTAAGGTCTTCCAATTTTACATCGCCTGGTTTGGCAACCGGGTCCCAATCCAGGTGGTCACCGTTGGCAATTTCGTCTTCCTGCCAGATGCCCACCATTTTGTAGTCGCGGATAACACCGATAGGTTCACCGATAAACCAACCACTGCCCAGGTCATCTTCTCCATCGCCATATAGCTCGACGATCTCGGATCTATTGGTAGAAAAGACAACAGAACTGTTCCAGCGAAAATCGTCTGAGGCGACATTAACCGTATTTAAGGTTAGTTCCAGACCTTCAGTCGATGTTTCGCCAATATTGGCAGTAACCTCAGAAAAACCTGAAGCAGCAGGTAGTTTCCGTGACAGCAACAGATCCCTATTGGTGGCTGAATATAGATCAAGCGTTCCATTGATGCGGTTATTGAAGAAACCGAAATCCAGACCAAGGTTTAAGCTCTCTTTCGTTTCCCAGCTTAAGTCGCTGTTACCTAGTCGGTCAGTCACCATGGCAATGTTGGTTGCCCCACCAAATGGAATTTGTACGTCGCGCATAGTCGTAAATGTCCGGTATACGCCAACAGCCTCGTTCCCTGCTTTACCGTATGATAATCGAAGCTTTAAGTTCGTGATGTTGTCGGCGTTGTAAAGGAAATTCTCGTTTCGAAGATTCCATCCCAGTGCCACCGATGGGAAAATACCATATTTAAGGTCTTCTGAAAATACAGATGAACCATCACGACGAACGGTAAAGGTAAACAGGTAACGGCTATCGAACGAGTAATTTAAACGTCCCATTTGTGATACCGCGGCATACCGATCTGCATAGGAGCTTACACTGGAACTTGCGCCAGCCTGCATCCTGTTCCATTCCAGTTCGTCATTAACAAAGTCGCGTGCCTGTGCCCAGTTGTCGATATAATTTCGTTCTTGTGAGGAATAAACAGCGGTAAGGTCAAAATGATGCTTGTTGATATCACGGTTATATTGCAAGATATTTTCAACCGTGTAAGCCTGGGTCTCATAATGGTGAATCTCTGCTGTTCCCAGCAAGTCGTTTTGATCTTCACCGGTATACGTATTGGTGCGTCGGGGATTAAAGGAATAGCCGGCATTCAGTTTGTAAGTTAAACCTGCAAGTGGTTTCCAGATATCCCCAAATGTCACATTGGCAAAACCATTCAAATTTACATTGAACTCGCGACGTTCAGGATCTGTCGTTGTTGGAAGCAATGGGTTTGCCCATAATGTCTCACCAAACATTGGATAGATAGTATATGATCCGTCTTCTTCGTACATTCTTCCGTATGGACTCATGGCTTCTGCATTTAGCAGGTTGGCCCGGCCACCGTCTCTGTTGTGCGCAACAATCGATGAGTTTGTTCCTACCTTCAAATAGCTGGTAACCTGTGCGTCAATGTTTGTTCTAAAGGAATAGCGTTTGTAATTGTAACCTTTCACAACCCCTTTCTGGTCCAAAATATCACCCGAAATGTAATAGTTGATGTTTTCGTTGCCTCCTGAAAGGCTGATGTTGTGATTTTGCTGAATGCCGGTTTGAGAAACGGCATCAATCCAGTCAATTATATGTCCGTTTTCATAATTTTCCACTTCATACTGATATTTCACCGGAGCCTGATATAGTGGAGAACCGTTGATCCGGTTTCCTTCGGCATAGCGTTCAAGCAGACCTTCAGGAGACACCATTTCGGGAATATGGGCAAATTCCTCAACACCATAATATCCTGAATATCTGACCGTGGGCTTTGTAGTGCCACCGCTTTTTGTCGTGATCAAGATTACGCCGTTAGCCCCGTTCATTCCATAGATTGCTGTTGCTGAAGCATCTTTGAGGATTTCAATCGATTCAATGTCATTGGGGTTGATGTCGCTGATTGATCCACCCATTTTGGTAATCGGAATACCGTCTACTACGACGTAGGGATCAGTCGATGCAGTAAGTGATCCGCCACCCCGAACCAAGATTGAAGGGGCTTCACCAGGGATGGAAGAAACCTGCTGAATGTTAACACCAGAGACCGAACCTTGCACCGCCTGCATTACGTTGGATACAGGTATTTTTTGCAAGCGTTCTTTTGAAACCGAGGTCACCGATCCGGTAATGTCTGATTTTTTCTGGGTTCCATAACCAACCACCACGACTTCGTCAATGCCGATGGCTTCTTCGGTCAAGCTGACATTGATGGTCCTTTGTGTTCCGACAGGAATTTCCTGGCTGGCCATACCGATAAATGAAAAGACCAACACATCATCTGGTGAAGTTTCGATGGAGTATTTGCCTTCAAAGTCGGTGATGGTTCCTTTCACAGTGCCTTTGACCAACACGGTGACGCCCGGCAAAGGTTCGCCGCTGTTGTCGGTTACCTTTCCGGTGACGGTTGCCTGCGATACGGGAACGGAAGTGATGCCGGTTGCCGGTGTAATGACAATCTGACGATCCAATATTGTATATTTTACATTCTCACCCGCAAACAGTTGATCCAAGACCGTCTCAATGTTTTTGTTGTCGATCTTAATGCTTACTTTCTTGTCAACATTTACCAGGTTGTTGTTGTAGAGAAAGTAATAGTTAGTCGTGTTTTCAATTTCCTTCAGTGCATTTTTGATCGATTCCTGATTCAAATTCAAAGAGATGTTTGAATTTTGGGAGTAGGTTTCTGCAGCGATACTGCCTAAAACCGATAAACAGATAAAAAATACCGTTAGTTTCATAATAATTAAAACTCTAAAGCGGACGATCTTTCGTAAGATGTCCAACGCATTTACATTTTTTTCCATAGATTTGTAACGTATTAGTTAATACAATTTTGATTGACCTGAATTTGCCGTTCAGGTTGAAAATTTAAACAGGGGAGTGCGTCAACACTTTCCTGTTTTTTCTTAGGTTTTTTCACATAGGCATTCTTGTTGTTTTCCTGTTGTTTGATGCTATTTTCTGGATAGAATAATCTTTTGTTTATTCTTGCCATTTTTATACTTGATAAACTGGTAGTCAATTGGAGACAACAGACTGAGCAGATGCAGCACCTGATCGAGTGAGTTATCGTTGAAGGTTCCTGTTATATGCTCTTCGAGCAGCCTTGGGTCGTCTACTTCAATTTCAACATTGTACCAATTTTCCAATCGGGTGATGACTTTCCCCATCGGGTCGTCGAAGAAAACAATCAGTCCGTCTTTCCAGGCAATATATCGATCCAAATCAGTTTCTGTTGAATGGATAATTTTGTTGTTTTTTAAATCATAGCTTGCGACTTCCAAAGGGCTGAGGACTAATACTTCCTGTTGCCTTCCGTGAAGCTGCTGCAACAAGCTTACTTTTCCTTCCTCAAGGGCAACGGTAACGTTTTTTTCATTTTCGTAGGCATTCACATTGAATGAAGTACCGAGCACTTTTACATCCAGCTTCGATGTGGAAACCACAAAAGGTTGACTGGCATTTTTTGTGACTTCAAAGAAGCCTTCGCCGATCAAGGTAACTTTCCTCTCCCCCATGTTTTTGAATGATATGGGAAAGCTTAGCTGGCTTCCGGCATTGAGCCAAACGTTGGTTCCATCGGACAACTGCAATTTAGTCTGGGTGCCATAGGCGGCTTTTATTTGCTGGTGGATGACCTGTTCCTGGTTGCCAAAGTCAGGCTTTATCAGAAAAGTGAAGATAGAAGAGATGAAAATTGAAAGTACTAAAACAGCGGCTACCTGCGGCCAATAAGAAAGCCAACGGGTTTTTCTGCGAAACTGAGGGATTTGCTCTTTTGATTTTTGCAGAGCGGCTTCCAAATCAATTTTTCCCGGGAGCATGAGTTTGTTCGAATCATTCCAGAGTTTCTGGTATGCTGCAAACAATCGCTTGTTTTCTGACGACTGCCCCAGCCAGTCTCTGACTGTTCCATCTTCTGTCTCATTTGTTTTTCGGCTCAGGTACTTGATCAGTAATGATTCGATTTCTTGTTTATTCACAATTTTTGTCCTCTGATTTCTATTAAGACGAAAACGGAGAACGGCACCCTATACTAAAACTGAAATATTTTTTCAGAGAACTGTCGAAATAATTTATGTGTGGATTATTTTATTAATAACCAGATGCTTGTCCGTCTTTTCTTGATTCTGACGCGCCCAGGAAGACTTTGTTTTTCTTGTCCCAGCGAATAGCTTGGTAGCCACCATAGCCACCTTTCGAAAACTGAATTTGATGTCCTTTGCCCATCAGGTTGCGAATGGTTTGATAGTCAAATCCACTCTCCAGATAGGTTGTGCCGCCATCGGTCATTTTCTCGCCCGTTGGCTGGCTCGAGCCTTCGTGCCTTATTCGCGGAGCATCGCCGGCTTCCTGCAGGTTCATGCCAAAGTCGATGAGGTTACAAATAACCTGTACATGTCCCTGCGGCTGCATGGCGCCACCCATCAGACCAAAGCTAATGAACGGTTCCCCGTCTTTGGTAATAAATGCAGGGATAATCGTGTGGAACGGGCGTTTGTGGGGTTCATACACATTCAGATGACCTTCTTCAAGCGCAAACAACTCACCCCGGTCCTGTAAAACAAAACCAAGCTTTCCGGGTGTCATGCCGGATCCCATTCCCCGGTAGTTGCTCTGGATTAGCGAAACCATGTTACCCTCTTTGTCGGCTGTGGTTAGGTAGATGGTGTTGCCTTGTTCCAGCTCGCTCGCCGGAAAGCTGCGGCTGGCTTTGTCCATGTTAATTAGTTTCGATCGTTCCCGGGCATATTTTTTCGAAATCAATTGCTCCACCGGCAGTTGATTAAATTCGGGATCGGCATAGTACTTTGCGCGGTCTTCAAAGGCGAGTTTTTTCGCTTCAATAAAAAGGTGCATGTACCCGGTCGATCCAAAACCCATTGCTGCGATGTCATATTGTTCCAGCACGTTAAGCATTTGTAATACTGCCGTTCCCTGGCCGTTGGGCGGCAGCTCCCAAACATCAAAACCACGGTAGTTAGTCGAAATCGGCTCAACCCATTCTGAATGGTGATCTTCAAAATCCTGCATGCTTAAAAATCCACCTTGAGCCTGCACGTAATCAACAATTTCGCTTGCAATTTTACCCCGGTAAAAGATGTTTCGTCCTTCTCTTCCAATTTGTTCCAGCGTGTTGGCCAGGTAGGGATTTTTAAAAACTTCGCCTTTTGCAGGAGCCTGTCCATTGGGGAGGAAAACGTCGACAAAACCGGGATAATCCTCCAATATTTCAGCATTTCGTTTCCAATAGTAGGCAATGAGCTCTGTAAGCGGAAATCCTTCGCGGGCATAGCGGATAGCAGGAGCCAGGAGGTCACTCATGGGAAGGGATCCAAATTTTTCGGTGAGTTCAAACCAGCCATCGACGCATCCGGGAACCGATACCGGGAGTGGTCCCAGTGCGGGTATTTTGTTGTATCCGTTTTCCTTGAAATAGTCAAGCGAGAGATGATATGGTGAACGGCCGCTGGCATTTAAACCATAGAGTTGTTGGGTTTTGGCATCCCACACAATGGCAAAAAGATCGCCGCCAATGCCACAGCCAACAGGTTCGACCAGCCCAAGTACGGCATTTGCTGCTATAGCTGCATCGATGGCATTTCCTCCAGACTTCAAAATATCGATTGCCACTTGGGTAGCGAGTGGCTGACTGGTGCAGGCCATTCCATTGCGGGCAATGACTTCGCTGCGTGTGGCAAAATTCAATCCTGTAATGCGGTCTTGTGCGATCAGGGAAAAGGAAAGAGACACGAATAGTAGGAGCAGTGCTGAATTCTTCATCTATTTTTTTTTGCCTCTGAATTTAACACTTTTGGTCTGAATATTCAATGAAGGCCTGGTTTTCTTTTATTTGAATTGAGCTAAGGAATGATGCCAAACAAGAACGTCAGCGCCGGGAGGTAGTCCTGCAGTTCTTTACGAAGAATTTTCAGCGAACGGCTCACCAGTGCTTCAACAGCTTTGACGGAAATTTCCATTTCGCGGGCGATTTCGGGGTAGCTCAGATTTTCGAACCGACTATATTCGAAAGCGATCCGGCAACGCTCGGGCAAGACAGACAAGGCTTCAACCAGTTTTTCTTCAAATTCGTGTGACAATAACAGAAAATCTGATTCCTGGCTATCGGCTTCGTTTAGGCCGGCGTATTCAAGCTGCGAAAACCGGTCTTCTTTCCGCAGATGATCAATGCATTTATTGCGCACCATAAACGAAAAATAAGAGGACAGGTTTTCAATTTTTGTCGCTTGTTGGCGTTTTTCCCAAAACCGGATAAAGCAGTCCTGAACCAAACTTTGAGCAAGATCCAGATCATTGACATAGGCGTTGGCCTGGGCGCATAAGGCTTTGTAGTATTTTCTGAAAATATAGTCGTAAGCTTTCTC
>ENA-ORCT01000266-ORCT01000266.1-marine-metagenome-genome-assembly--contig:-NODE-266-length-26793-cov-3.540238_pt1 | contig 26793 bp, 16 predicted proteins | sample MGYA00248632_ERZ508511 | MGnify/ENA primary metagenome ERZ508511 (study PRJEB26182, sample SAMN06268839) | marine metagenome | isolation source: Tt an P1-techrep anaerobic enrichment on pine from sediment...
TGTCCGGGTTGAACGTTCAAAAGATAATCCTTACCCAATTCAACTGGAAGATGTTAAAAGGGTTTATGCCCACGACTTAATGGAAATGGCTGAAGTTAGCCCGGAAGTTCTTGCCATCGATTTTGAATCTGAAACTGACAATTTAGTTGAGGGCGAACCGTTTTGTGCACTTGTTCAGGTGAAATCGGACAACGAGGGCTTGGCAAAAGTAGAGTTAGAAGTTGACGGGGAAACACAAACGCGCTGGGTTTGGATGCAAGCTGGTGAGCATAAGAATGTGCGGTTCAATCAGACAACCGAAAAAGCCGGACAACTGAATTTCCAGGCCGGAGCAGTAAGTACACAGGTCCCGGTGAGCGAACGACCTGCAAAACCTGTCTTTGTTTATTCTGGCCTTAATGTGGATTCACCCATTGCTTATAATGAGATCCAGGCAAGTGTAAATGTTAAAAACATCGGCAACAAAGCAGGAACCGAAAAAGTAGAATTGAAAGTAGATGCTAAAACGGTGGGCAGCAAACAAATTGCTTTGGAACCAGGAGAGATACAATCCGTTTCGTTTACATCTAAAGTTTCAAAAAACACCAGCCCGGTAGTTTCAGTTGAAAATTTACCAGCCAAAATAGTTGCTGTTCCTGGCGAAGTGCAAGCTCCTTACAAAATTGTGGGCGACCGTAAAAACTTTGGTTTTCAGTTTGGCAACGACAATCATTTTTATGTGCGATGGGAAGATACCGCTTTTAATTTAACCGATGAATTCGAGTGTGTTTATCTTGACAATGAAGTTCAAGAAAACTCAACAGTAATGGTAAAAATACTAAACCCGCACAAAAAAGGTGGTTGGAACGGACGTACAGGAATTGTCCTCCGCAACGATTTAGAGGATGATTTCTCGGATGGATATGTGGCACTTTCTGCATCGGGATCAAACGGCTGGAGCATGGACTGGGACACCGATGGCGATGGTATTTTTGACAAATTCACTCCTTATGATGGTTATACCGAATGGCCAAGCTGGCTGAAAATTGAACGCAACGGAAATGAGTTCACCGGTTATTACAGCTTAGACAAAACAAACTGGACCAAAGTCGCAAATGTAACCATTCCGTCAGCCAAAAAAGTTATGGATGCCGGGATGTTTGTGTTTGATGCCAGTTCGGAGTTTGAAAACTTTGAGGTAATAAATCGGTAATTGTGTACTTCTATGGTTGGGACTTATTCAAAATAACCTTGTCATATTTTAGAATAACACAGCTTACGAATATGAATTATTTCTTGACCTGTCCTGTGTTATAGGCGAACGGAACAATGACAGGTAAACAAGCTAAAGGTCTGAAGCACATATAGCCCGGGGCATCGCCCCGGGTTGAATGTGAAGAAATGAACAATCAGTCTATGTACCTGGAAAAAGTGACAATATACATAGGGGTACGTTTGACACTAATAATGAACGGAAAGAACAGATTACCAAAATTCTTATATAAAAATGAAACCTGACAAAACCTTTATCAGTTCAGTTATTTTCCTTTTGGCGATTACATTTGCTGTACAGGCACAGCAGGAAGTAAAAATATGGCACACCATCACCCTAAATTTCAAAGGGCCAGAAACCAGCGAACAGGCAGAAATAAACCCGTTTACCGATTACAGGTTGAATGTAACTTTTACAAAAGGGGATAAAACCTATCTCGTGCCCGGTTATTACGCCGCCGATGGAAATGCCGCCGAAACAAGTGCTAATTCGGGAAATGTGTGGCAGGTAAAATTTACACCCGATGAAGTGGGTGAGTGGACGTATGTTGTTTCTTTCCGTAAAGGCGAAAATGTGGCCATCAGCTTCGATCCAAAAGACGGAAAAGCCACTGCTTTCAATGGCAAAAAAGAGAATTTTTTGGTAACAGAAGGGGGCGGTGTTTCAGATGATTTCCGCACGCAAGGCCGTTTAGCTTACGTGGGGGAACATTACCTGCAATTTTTGGGAAGCAAAAAATATTTCATAAAAGGCGGTACTGACAGCCCGGAGAATTTACTGGCTTTTGCCGACTTCGACAACCGGAAACACGACCGGCTTACTTATGAAAACCACCTGAAAGACTGGAAAGACGGAGACCCAACCTGGCAAGGAGGTAAAGGGAAAGGCTTGATTGGTGCAGTAAATTACCTTGCCGAACGTAAAGTAAATTCGCTGTATTTTATGCCGTTAACAATTGGTGGTGATGCGATGGATACACACCCGTTTGCAAGCGAAACCATTAACTACAAAGGGCACCCCGATAACGACAATTTGCGCTACGATGTCAGTAAACTGGCACAGTGGGAAATTATTTTTGCACATGCGCAAACAAAAGGCCTGTTTTTGAATGCCGTTTTAAACGAAGGCGAAATAGAAAACAAAGATGAACTGGACGGGGCAGAACTTGGAATTGAACGGAAATTGTACTATCGCGAACTTGTTGCGCGTTTTGGCCACCACAATGCCATGCAATGGAATTTGTGTGAAGAATACAGTGGCGGGGGGGCAACCGGTTGGAGACCTCTTGATCCGGAGTTGATTAAAGAATGGGCAGCGTACATCAGCGCAGTTGACCCTTACGACCACCCGGTTACCGTTCATAACGTTGACATCGATGATTTCTGGGACAAGGAAACTTATGGTCCGTTTTTAGGAAACGAACATTTTGATCTGACGAGCATCCAGGCCAAATACCGTCATTTTAATCATGGGAAACTGATTGAGGAAGGTCGCCAAAAATCGGCAGAAGCTGGTCGGCCATGGGTGATTAGTTTTGATGAGTCGAAACTGTTCAACACTTTTTCAAATCGTCCCGACGATCAGCATTTTGCAACCCAAAATCGTGCACGGAGGGAAATTATCTGGCCGACTTACATTTCAGGTGGTGCCGGTCACGAATGGATTTCAGCAGAATGGATGATACAGGATTTCCGAAAACTGGAGAGAATCTGGGACTACCACTGGTACGCAAGGAAATTCTTTGAAGAGAACCTGCCATTTTGGAAGATGCAGCCTGCAGATGAACTCTTGAAAGATGAAACCGACCAGTTTGGCGGGGGACAAGTGTTTGCCCTCCCTGGCGAAATTTATGCTGTCTTCATCCCATGTGCCAACGAAACCGGCTCAATCGACCTGACCAATGTAAGCGGAACTTTTGAAATGCAATGGTATGATCCGCGGGTTGGTGAATTTATTGGTCCCAAAATACAATTAACCGGGGGCGGTTGGGCACCTCTTGGATTTATTGGTGGTGCCGAAGACCAAAAGGATGCTCGCAGGAAATACAAAGCCGACCCCGAAGATGACTGGGTGGCATTAATTAAAAAAGTTTCGGAATAATTGAATATTCAGTAGGAGATGTTGAAAAATCTGTTGATGCTTAGTTTATTTTTGTTCGCTGGTTTTGTCAATGCTCAGAAAGCAAGGGATACCGATAAATGGCCTGCGTTTGTAGTCCCATGGAACGATACAGTTCGTTCGGCAACCGATATGTCTCATTTCCTGCACAAGCCTGCCGGGAAATATGGGACTATTGAGGTGAAAGACGGAAAATTCATGCTTGGAAATGGGGAACGCTGGCGGATTTGGGGAACAAACATCACGCTTGGCGCAGCTTTGCCCCCGGTGGCCGATGCACCGCTAATTGCGCGGAGGATGGCAAAATACGGGATAAACTGTGTGCGTTTTCATCACATTGACCATCGCTGGCCTGATGGAATAATAATGCGGCACAGTACGGGCACACGAGCTCCCATGGGACGGGATATGGGGGTGCCTTGGGATGGCCGGGGGGAAAGTACCCGGGCGCTTGACCCGGAAGCAATGGCCAGGTTGGATTGGTTTATCTACCAATTGTCCCTGAACGGGATTTATACCAACCTGAACATAACCGTTTCGCGAAATGTGACCGAGGCCGATGGTGTGGTTGAGGCAGGATTATTAGGATATGGCAAGGCGAGTACCTATTTTGATAAACATCTGATTAAACTTCAAAAAGAATACCTTTCACAATTGTTGGAACACGTGAACCCTTTTACAGGGAAACGCTATGCCGAGGATCCCACGATTGCCATGATCGAGCTATTAAATGAAAATTCGGTGATAGCAGCATGGCAAAGTGGTTTTTTACACGGTGTGCCGGAATACCCGGCCAACTGGAGCAAAATTCCGCCCTACTATTCATCGCAACTCGATTCAATGTGGAACAAATGGTTGCTGAAAAAATACAAAAGTCAGGATCAATTGCGTTCAGCTTGGGAAAACGATTTGGAAGAAAACGAGAATATCGGGGAAAATGTGCGGCGCTTAACTCCAAAAGAGTTCGGTGAGTCGAACCATAACCGTTTGCAAGATGAGATGAATTTTTACATGGAAATTGAGGAGGAATATGCCCGGGAAATGAAAGAATTCATTAGGGAAAGAATTGGCTCGGAGCACATAGTGGGAGTAACTGCGGCTTTTGGCGGGGGCAATTCGAATATGTACCCGACTTTGAAAGCACAGGACAAACACATAAAAATGTCCCACGGACATGCTTATTGGGAAGGTTATTGGGGCACCCCAAATCTGCGAAGGGACAAACGTCCTGCCAAAGAATGGTTTCAGGATTGGTATTTAAGTCCGAACACTTCGGTAATCGATAATCCAGAAAAAAGTCTGCCTTGTGTTTTGTCGAGTTATAAAGTGAAAGGGAAACCTTATTTTATAGGTGAGATTAACCACCACTGGCCCAATGATTATTCTGCCGAAACCTTTCCGTTCAACACGGCCTATGCCATGTTGCAGGACTGGGACGGAATTTATTGGTTTGGCTATGCCGGAAGCGACTGGGAAGGGGTTTTCAACTTTTCAAAAGAAAAACCACTCGGGCAGGAAGTGTTGCAAACACAGGCGTTAACACGTTTTGAATGGTACGGTAACGACCCGGTTAAAATGAGTTTAAGCGCCATTTCTGCACATTTGTGGTATGCAAACAACATTAAGGCAGCCGAACAAATTGTGGAGCGAACGGTAAACGACAAGCGGATGACCGAAATCTTGAAAGGCGACAAAAAAGCACCCTTCCATCACCCCGGTGTGGAGGGGACATTGGCTTTAAAACACCGTACCCAGATTTCAGATTTTAAGGCTGATAAAATTTTACCAACTAAAAAATATTTGAATGAGGCCGGTGATATTATCAGCGATACCAAAGAACTTAAAATTGTAAAAGGCGACAGCAGCAATGTTTTTATCATCGACACCGAAAAACACCAGGGAATTACCGGCCATGCCGGAACGCATTCATGTTCCAACCTGCAACTCGAACTGGAAACTCCTTTTGCCTCGGTACAACTTTGCGCCTTGGATGGCAAAGCGATTTCCGACTCGAAAGAATTATTGCTGGTTGCAGCTTCAAGGGTGGCAAACACTGCTATGGTCTGGAAAGATGGCCTTTACCCGTCTGTATCCGATTGGGGACGCGAACCAACCCGCATTGAACCTGTTACCGGGCATGTTAATATAAAAACAAACCATATAGGGAAAGCATTAATTGTTCCACTTAACGGAAGAGGAGAAGAAAATAAGGAAGGTTTTGAGGCTGAAGTTCAGAATGGGAATCTAAGTTTTCAGATGCCCGGTTCTTATAGCACCGTTTGGTTTGCCATTCGCTTTTGATAACTCCCTTTTAAAAAGAAACGGAAGAAAGAGACTTTAATAAACAGACATGAAATTATTTAAGTTGAATTTGCATGGAGGACAAGAAAATGTACATCAATAAAATAGGCTTTATACTTTTTGTTTTTATCTGTTTTACGGCGAATATCCAGGCCAGTCTTCCTGCGCTTAGGGAACAAATTTCCCTTAACGGCAGTTGGCCGATGGGTGGAGTAGTGCCTGTTTATTCCGGCGATTCGTTTGAATCAAATACATACGAGCGTGAGGTGAGCATTCCCGGGGCGTGGAAAGGGAAACAGGTTGAACTGGAGTTTAATGCCGTTAATTTTGTAGCTGAAATCAGAATAAACGGGAAGTTGGTTACAACCCATATTGGAGGCTGGATGCCATTTGCAATTGATTTGACCGGAATTGTTAATGCCGGAGAAACTTTCGTGCTGAATGTGTTGGTGAAAGACTACGATCAACAGCCGTACCTCGATGAAAATGGGAAAATGCTCTGGCCCATGGGGGATGAGCTACCCTTTGCTGGCATTGTTGATGATGTTTGGCTACGCGCTTATGGTGATGTAGCGATAAAAAGTACCCGTATAATAACCTCGTTTAGGGAAGAAAAGTTACTGGTTGACTACACCGTTAGAAATAACTCACAAAAGATAAAAACGATTCAGGTTCAGGGGGAAGCCATTTATCCTTCAACAGGAGGAACAGAAATAAGTGTGTTGAGTAAAGCAGTTACTCTAAAACCTGGTGAAGAGAAAATTGTCAGGGCAGAAACGATATGGGAAGATGCCAAACTATGGACACCTGATTCCCCGAATCTTTATCAGTTGAAAAGTGAAGTGTTGGAAGATGGAGCAATTCTGGATGGCGAAACCAGGCAGTTTGGTTTCCGTGAAATCTGGATTGATGGGGATATTTTCCGATTAAACGGAGTACCGCTTTATATGCGTAGTGACCATGTTAATTTTGGTCGGGCCCAGCATTGGGATCCGGACTTTTTTTCCAAGGATGGTTTGCCTGACGTTATTAGACGCTTAAAAAACTTAAATCTGAATTGCATACGCTTTCATAAGCAAAATGCTCCGCAATGGGTTTTTGATTTGTGCGATGAAATGGGTTTTTTCCTACAGGCAGAAACTCCAATAAATGGGGCAAATAATGGGGATTGGTACAAGGGGTATAACAAGGATGCTTACATTTCGAACTGTAAAACGCATTTGGAATCATGGATTCCAGCACATTACAACCATCCATCGGTAGTTCTTTGGAGTGCCATGAATGAAATGTATAGCTTTTCCACAGAGCAGATGCTTGAAGTAGGAAATTTTATTGATAGTATTGATGGTACCCGGCCTGTGGTTTACGAAGACGGGAAGGACGTTGGAAGTTGCCGTTCTGTGCATTATCCGCGTTTTGAGGGGGCTAAGTGGAGCGATGAACCGGAATGGGGAGAGGGATCGATTTACTCGTGGAAAGCATTCGTGGCAAATGACCGTCCAACTACTTCAGCCGAAGTAATATATGCACCGGGGCATTTGAGTTACGGTAAAATGGGTAATCAAGGCAAACGAAACGTGTGGTGGCAAGGTATCTGGTCTCGTGGAATGCGTGCTACAGGATGGGATTATTTTGGCCCTTCCTGCGTATTTACCTGGGTGTGGCAAATCGGTAATGAACAAGATTTGCGCATCGAAAACCTTCGAAATGCCATGGCTCCTGTTGCACTGTTTGGCAAAGCATATGATGAATTGGGTATTGCCCCCTATGTAGGTGACAGTGCTGTCCTAATTAGTAACTGGCCACACCTGGTTGCCGGAGAAACGATAACACGGGACTTGATCCTTTTTAATCAGGAATTTTCAGGCGAAAATATAACTGTGGAAATTGAAGTTCGAATAGGAAACAACACTTTCGCTGTCGGGGAGAAAAATTATTCAGTTCCCTTAGGTTCCCACCAAAATATTTCTTGTGATTTTCAGGTTCCATACGGGATCGATGGGGAGGAGTTAGTAGTTATCTTGCGTACGAAAAAAGGTACAAGAGAAACATACAAAGAGACCAAACGTTTTGTTTTGGATAATCCCGTACATCAAAATAGTTTCTCATCAAGAAAGGTTATTTTACACTAATAGAGACAACTGTTATACATTTTTGCAAGTCTCTAGTTTTGTGCTAATCAGTTTCTTAGTGTTTTTCACTAGCGGTCTTTGTGAATTTAGCATACTATTGCTATGTTTTTCAGCATGATGTTTTTTCAAAAATAAATTCTAATTTTACACGTGTAATACTTCTTGTATTTAACTTCTATTTCTCACGAAGAAGATTCTTATGGCAGTCTTCTGCTGGGTAGATTTTATTATAGATGAACGGTATAAAATTCGCGACCTTTGGAAACATAAAGATTTAGGTTCTGTTAAAGAAGGAATAGGCGAAACGATCCTAGGGCACGGAGTATTATTATTAAAATTTGATCAATAAATTATTTTGAAAAAGGTAAGCCAAAAAGACATTGCGACAAGCTTGAATGTTTCTAGGGTGACAGTAACAAAGGCTTTGAAAGACCATCCAGATATTGCCGAGAAAACACGTACGATGATTAAGAAGAAAGCGCTGGAAATGGGCTACATTCCAGACTTTATTGGGCGTAGCCTTTCTTCGAAACGTACTCAGACCATTGGGATTGTATTGCCCAAAATTGCTCATTCTTTCTTTGCCCTTTCTGTGGAGAAATTTTATGAGGCGGCCCGCAAAAGGGGGTACAATATTATCCCAATGATTTCTTTTGAGGATGAACAAAATGAGCTGGAGAATATTCAAACGCTTCTGTCCATGAGGGTTGATGGAATTATCATAGACATAGCCGGAAATAGCAGCAATTATTCAAATTACGAACTGGCTAAAAAAGCGGGGGTTAAAATACTTTTTTATGATAGGTGTCCAAGGACTTGTAATGATGGAGCGGTGGTTACTAATGATCGAGATAGTGCTTACCGGATGGTTAAACTTCTAATAGCAAAAGGTTACAAAAAAATATACCACTTTGCGGGACCGCCAACCTTGAGCATTGCTGCGGAGAGGCAAAAAGGGTATGAATATGCGATGGATGAAGTAAACATGCTGAAGCACATTTTAAAGGTTGATTTGAAAGAACAGAGTGGGTATAGTGCGATAATAAGTTGTCATAAGAATAGTGAGTTGCCAGATGCTGTCTTTGCTGTAAACGATTCTGTAGCAAAAGGAATTTACAAGGCGGCGAATGAACTTGGTTTAAAAATACCCGATGACATTGCTGTTGCAGGCTTTGGAGATATTGAAAGTGCTCAGTTACTTACGCCTCCTTTAACGAGCGTAAAAATGCCAATTGGAGAAATGACCAAAGCGGCTATTGATACGCTGATTGATGTGATTGAAAACGATATGGAATTCAATCAAAAAAAGGTGTTTCAATCAGAAATTATAGAACGACAATCAATATAGAAAAATTTAAACAAAAACTAACACGTGTAATAAAATGAATTCGACAGGTATTATTTATGCGATTATTACTGTTTTGGCGTGGGGAACCTGGTTGGCTCCTTCCCAGAACGTTCCGATGAAAGGTCAGCAAACCAGAACTTTTTATGTAACCCTTGCTGTTCTTCTCTTAGCTATTGTTGCTGGTTTATTTGTGGGATTTGAAGGACTGAATGTAACCACCTTCGGGTTTACTTTTATCGGTGGATTGATATGGGCGTTAAGCGGATGGAGTGCCTTTATAGGGACCAATAAATTGGGCATGGCCAAAGCATTTGGTATTTGGGCTCCCATGAATATTGTTGTTTCCGTGATCTGGGGAGTCATATTGTTCGGCGAGTTCCTTGAAACAGAAACGATGAACTTGCTGCTCGCACTACTGGCATTTCTAATAATAATTGCAGGTATTTTGATTATCATTTTTGCCGGCAGCAGCGACGATAAAGGAAAGAAGATTAGCCTTACAGGTTTGTTGGGAGCAATGGGGGCCGGGGTTGGTTTTGCGAGCTATTTTATACCAATCCAGATTGGTACAGCCAACACTCCGGATTTCAATATGTGGATTGGAACTTTGCCATTGGCAATCGGAATGGTAGTAGGTAGCTCCGTCTTGATGTTGGTCACCGGTTCATCTGCAAAACTTGAAAAAATCAGCCACTATCCTAAGGTGATGAGCACCGGTATTTTATGGGGGATCGGAAATTATGGGGCACTTGCCATGATGGAGATTGTCGGAACCGGAAAGGGCTTTACCATAGCTCAGTTATGCGTGGTGGTCAATGCTTTGGTAGGGGTGTATATCTTGAAAGAACCCGACCCGAAATCAAAAGCGGCAAAATTAACACTCATTGGGGTTATTATTGCAACAGCGGGTGGATTAATTCTTGGAAATATTAAATAAAAAAATCAAATAAAATGAGAAAATACGAAATTCCGGAAAAACCATTTCAATACAAAATTCTAATTGATGGCCGGTGGCAGGATTCAGAATGTGGAAAAACATTTGATAGGGAAAGCCCCGGACATGGGGCAGTGATCGGGGAATACCCGCTGTGTACAAAACTGGATACGGAAAGAGCTATAAAGGCAGCCCGTAAAGCGTTCAAAAATGAATCATGGAAAATGATGCCCGGATCGGACAGGGCCAAAATCATAAATAAGGTTGCTGCTTTGATCCGGGAGAATGCAAACGAACTGGCACTTATCGAGACCCTCGAAAGCGGCAAACCAATCAGCCAGGCCATTGATGAGATGGAATGGGCTGCAGGTATATGGGACTATGCGGCTACTTTGTGCCGTCATCAGTATGGCGATGCAAATAATAATTTGGGGAAAGACATGTTTGCAATGATGTACCGCGAACCAATAGGTGTTGTTGCTATGATTACTCCTTGGAATTTCCCGTTACTGATTATTAGCCAAAAATTGCCTTTCGCATTGGCTGCTGGCTGTACAGCCGTGGTAAAACCGTCTGAACTGACCCCGGGGACGACACTAAAACTTGGTGAACTTTTGCAGCAGGCTGGAGTGCCCGATGGGGTCGTAAATATTCTGTCCGGTTATGGCGACCCGGTTGGGAAAACCCTGTCGGAAAGTATGGACGTGGATATGATTTCCTTTACCGGCTCAACCATGGTTGGAAAGCAAATTGTTGCAGCCTCCCAGCATAATCTCAAAAAAGTATCCCTGGAATTAGGAGGGAAAAACCCACAAATCATTTTCCCTGATGCCGACATGGACGCCGTTATTGATGCGGTTGTTTTTGGTGTTTATTTCAATATGGGCGAATGTTGCAATAGCGGTAGCCGTATTTTGATTCACGAGGATGTTGCCGATGATTTTGTCGAGAAAGTACTTGAACATGCAAAAAAAGTAAAAGTTGGTGATCCGCTTGATCCGGATGTGAAAATTGGAGCAATTATCAATGATCAGCAATTAAATAAGATATTGAATTACATCAACAGTGGTAAAGAGCAAGGAGCCAGCCTGAAACTTGGAGGTGATCAGATGACAACTGATCTGGGGGCTTTTGTTCAACCAACTGTTTTTTCAGATGTAAGGCCGGATATGGATATTGCTAAAGAAGAGATATTTGGTCCTGTTTTGTCAATTATCAAATTCAAGTCAGTAGAAGAGGCCGTTGAAATAGCCAATAGTACTGTGTATGGTCTCTCTGCAAGTGTCTGGACGAAAGATATTGACACAGCTATGATCATGAGCCGAAGGATTGAAGCAGGTACAGTATGGATTAATAATTTCATGAGTGGTTATCCTGAAGTTTCCTTTGGAGGCTTCAAACAAAGTGGGCTGGGTCGTGAACTTGGTCGATTCAGTGTCGAAGAATTCTCCGAGTTAAAGTCAGTTTTGGTTCACATTGGTCCTTCCTCGGGAAGTTGGGTTGAATAGTTATTGTATGAATAAGTTTTTTGTAATATCATCGGTTGCTTTAAGTCTTATGCTCTTCAAATCCTGTATGAAGCCAAGGCCGCTTTCATTGGACAAATGGCAGCATATCGTAATTGATAGTACCCGCTCTGAAAATGACCTGGTAAAAGGTTGGGCGTGGTTTGGAATGGATTTCGCAGACGGGAACAAAGACGGATTTGGAGATATGGTAGCAGGAAAGTGGTTTTATTTAAACCCAGGTGAGCAAGGAAAACCATGGAATAGAAGTACTATTAAGGATACCGTGGACAACATGTTTATAGTCGATGTCGATGGGGACGAATTTGCTGATGTGATCGGGTTGAGATGTAATGAGCAGTATTGGTTTGAGGCGGAAAATCGCGAACATACCCAATGGAAAGCAACAAAAATTGGTGAGGAAACAATCTGTAACCACAGAATGTCATCCATGGGTTTTTGCAAAGCTGATATTTTTTCCGGTGGAAAACCTGAATTGTTGTTTACAGACTATCCCGGTAAAGTGTGGTGTTTTGAGATTCCGGAAAACCCGCATTCTCTTTGGCCTGTTACAATTATCACTGAGAACGGTGCAACTGAGAAATTCGTTGCTGCCGGTGATATGGAGGGAGATGGTGATTTGGATTTGGCCACAGCATACCAAATTGGTGATGAAAAACACTTCAAAGGCATTTGCTGGTTTGAAAATCCCGGAACGAATGAAGGTGGTTGGCAAAGGCACGAAGTTGGTGAGGTTGATTATACCGCAGACCACTTTGCCATCGCCGATTTTAATGGGGATGGTGTAGGGGAGATTCTGGTCACAGAAGGCCGGTCACCCGAAAAATATCCTGCAGGTATCTATCTTTTCGGTACTGACCTGGAGAATCTCGCCAGAGGACAATGGGACAAGAAGCTGATCAATATCCAATATTCAACCAATAGTCTGGAGGTGGCCGATCTTGATCTGGATGGCGACATCGATTTTGTTACGGGAGAGCATAAAGGGGCCTGCAAGTTGCAACTATGGGAGAATGATGGAAATGCCCATTTTACTGAGCATATCATTGATAGTTTGAAAGAATCCCATAACGGCACTAAATTGTTTGATTTGGAGGGCGATGGTGATTTAGATATTGCCACGGCTGGGTGGTACGAATATAAAAAGGTACATGTTTGGGTGAATAAAGCAGTAAATTGAATCTTTTAATTACACGTGTAATCGTTTGGAGTAATGTATAAAATTTTAAAAGCAGAAGAGGCAGCAGCATTGATTAGTGACAATATAACGGTTGCAATAGGCGGTGCAGGTGCCGGGCATGCTGTGCCTGATAGAATATTGAAAGGAATTGGGGATCATTTTGTAAAAAAAGGACATCCCCAAAATCTGATAACAATCCACCCGTGTGGCATTGGCGATAATGACTCAAGGGGAATGAACCATTTAGCACACGAAGGTTTGATTAGCACTGATATCGGAGGATTTTGGGGAAATGCACCCAGAATGGTTGAGTTAGCAAAAGCCAATAAACTCAAAGGTTATAACCTCCCCCAGGGAGTACTGAGCCACCTCATGCGGGCAATAGCTTCCGGCAAGCCGGGCGTATTGACTCACGTAGGACTGAACACATTCGTGGATCCCCGCTTGGAAGGTGGTAAGATAAATGAGATTACAACAGAAGATGTGGTAGAGCTTATTCATATTTCGGGGAAAGAATATTTGTTCTACAAATCAATGCCAATTGATGTTGCGATTATCAGGGGTACTTCTGTGGATTGCGAGGGAAACCTGACCATGGAAGAGGAAGTTGGTTCTTTTGCCATGTTATCCATTGCCCAGGCAGCAAAAGTAAACGGCGGGATTGTAATTGCCCAGGTTAAAAATATCAGGCAAGGGCATTGTGACCCGGGGCATGTGAAGGTTCCGGGAGTATTTATTGATTATGTGGTGCATGAACCCAATCAGGAAATGACGTTTATCTCAGGTTTTGATCCATCATTAGTGAAGCGCGATGTTCCATTTAGCCCGGATGAACTAGCCATGGAGGGTATTAAGCGTTTGGTGAACCGTCGTGCTGCCCTCGAATTGCGAAAGGGCGCCTTTGTGAACCTGGGATACGGCATGTCGGATGGTGTTCCCATCGTTGCCCAGCAGGAAGGTATAACCAATGAGATTGTATTTATGATCGAACAGGGAGCAACTGCTGGGATACCCACTACCGGACTGAATTTTGGCGCCATGTATAACCCTTCGGCTATTTTAGACGATGGCTACCAATTTGATTTTTTTCAGGGAGGTGGTTTGGACATTGCTTTTCTGGGCTTTGCACAAATAGATCAAAACGGAAACATCAACTCGAGCCGTTTCGGCAATGTAATCACCGGATGTGGGGGTTCGATCGATATCTCCCAAAATGCAAAGAAGGTGGTATACTGCGGTTCGTTTTCAGTCAAATCAGAGCAAACTATTACACCCAATGGATTAGAAATTATTAACCCTGGGAAATTTAAAAAGTTTGTAAGCAGGGTTCAGCAGGTTTCTTTTTCAGGAAAATATGCGATGGATAAAAAACAGGAGATTCTGTACATCACTGAAAGGGCAGTTTTTCAACTCACGAATGAGGGCCTGATGCTGATTGAAATTGCACCTGGAGTTGATTTGCAAAAAGATATTCTTGATATGATGGAGTTCAGGCCGCTTATTTCAGAGAATTTAAAAGAAATTGATCCGGTTATTTATAGCAATGAAAAAATAAGATTAAAAGAAAGATTTGAGTTAGCAAACCAGTTGGCAATTTAAAAACAAACTGCTGTCAGAACCGATGAAAGAGAGAAAGAAAATTAAAGATATGCTCGCATCTGTCGCTCCCGGCTTTTTTATGGTTGGATATGTGATTGGTACCGGAAGTGTCACTACGATGGTTGTGGCCGGAGCGCGGTATAGCATGTCTCTCACATGGGCCTTGTTCTTGTCCTGCTTTTTTACGGCATTTTTGATGATTGGAATCAGCCGTTTGACGATTGTTTCTAAAAAATCATTGCTATATAATTTCAGAAAGAATGTTCATCCTGCAGTTGGTGTATTTATGATTGTGGCGTTAATGGTTACAGCTATTGCTTCGATTATGGGAATTACCTCTATAGCGACTTCTGTTGTTCAGGAATGGACGCGTCCGGTTTTTGGTGGAATGGGAATTAATCCGGTAACCTCTGCGGTTCTCCTGCTTGGAATTTTATATGGTCTTTTTTGGTTTGGAAAGCATGAAACATTCTTAAAGTTTCTGACGGTAATGGTTGGCATTATGGCTTTTTGTTTTTTGTTGACGATGATAATAGTTATTCCTGATCCATTCGAGATTGCCAGGGGAATGATTCCCCGTATTCCTCAGTCCGGGGAGCCCCATATTGTCATTGCGGGAATGGTGGGGACTACAATGGCAGGTATTTGCTTGGTGTCTCGTAGTACCGTTGTTAGAGAAAAAGGATGGCAGATTGAAGATTTGAAAGAGGAACGACGTGACTCGTATTTTGCCATGCTCCTTACCTTTATTATCAGCGCTGCAATAATTGCAGTAGCCGCAGGCACCTTGCATGTAAAAGGGATCTACGTGAATGATGCCATCGAAATGATGCATACGCTGGAACCTCTTGTTGGAGGCGCGGCGATTTCGGTGTTCGCCATCGGGATCTTGAGCGCTGCATTTTCATCTATTTTCCCTAACATGGTCATTTTTCCATGGCTGCTGAATGATTACAGTGAAAAACAAATTTCATTGAAAGCTCCGGTTTACAGGGTGCTGGTTCTCATCATTGCCATTTCTGGTCTTATTGTACCTGTTTTTGGTGGAAAGCCCGTTGCCATTATGATTGCATCCCAGGCTCTTAGTCCATTGGTCATGCCTCTACTAATTGGTGTATTGCTTTATTTGTTGAATGATAAGAAAGTCATTGGGGAATTCAAAGCAGGGTGGTTTTTAAATTCTGCCCTCGCCGTAACTTTTGTCTTCTCAATTTTCATGAGCATAATTAGTTTTCAGGGATTTTTAAGGATGCTTACAAATTAATACTACTTCGATGGAAAAAATAATATTAGAAATAGAAAATAAAGTCGCTTTTGTTATTTTAAATAACCCTGCAAAGATGAACTGTATGGGTTTCCAGATGCTTCATGAACTGGAAGAAACTCTTAGTGAGGTCGAACGCAATGCTGATGTACATGTCGTTGTATTCAAAGGAGCTGGCGAGCGGGCTTTTTCAACTGGAGCTGACTTGAAGGAATTCCAATCACTTTCCGGTGAAAAAGCATCAGAATGGATTGAATATGGCAACCAGGTGTTCAACCAGATTGAAAATCTGAAAAAGCCAACGGTTGCTTTTATAAATGGCTATGCCATGGGCGGCGGACTGGAACTTGCCTTAGCATGCGATTTTCGAATTGGTACGGAATCGGCGATTCTGTGCAGCCCCGAACTTCAACATGGCTGGTTGCCCGGCTGGGGTGGGATGACCCGGCTTCGTCGTTTGTTAGGGGAAGTAAAGGCAAAAGAGGTCATCATGCTATGCGAGAAGATTCCTGCCCGGGAGGCCCTCGAAATGGGATTGCTAAATAGAATAGAGAACGAAGACGGTACCGTAATGATGCGACTGCTCGAACACCTGGGTTCCTTGAAAAACAGCGCGTTCGTGCTGGCCAAAACAGCTCTCCAAAATCCAAACCGGACAACTTCCGGTGTTGATATTCAATTTGATGTACTTGCGATGCAAATAGCTAAATAGTATTTAAAATGAAGATTGACAATACAATTACATACAGATCGCTTTCGAATGATTTGGGAAAATTTTGGGAAGTAGCAGCAGAAAAAGCCGCATTGATTGAGAACGAATATGACACTAGTCAAGGAGCACCTGTTTTTACAAAAAAAGGAAAATATACCACCATGGGGTGGACCGAGTGGACACAGGGATTTCAGTATGGGATTCCACTTTTGGTTTTCGAGGCAACTGGAAATGACGAAATGTTAGCCATTGGTAAGAAGAATACCATCCAGAATATGGCTCACCACATTAGTCATTTTGGTGTACATGATCACGGCTTCAACAACTTAAGTACGTATGGCAACCTGCTTCGGATGGGAAACAAAAAGCTTTACCCTTGTACAGAAGGCGATCTCAATTTCTTTCGGTTAGCGATAAAACTTTCAGGAGCAGTTCAGGCGAAGCGGTGGACTAAAACCAGCGATGGAACCGGGTTTATGTACTCATTTAACGGGCCACACTCTTTGTTTATCGACACTATGCGGACATGCCGTATTTTGATGGCTTCCTACCAACTCGGTCATAAAATGTTGGGTGAAAATGATGTGGAGATCAACATGCTTGAGCGTGCGGTCGAACATGGATTAAATACCGCAAAATATGCCGTTTTTTATGGAGAAGGCCGCGACCAATATGATGAGAGAGGACGGGTAGCACACGAATCTGTTTTCAATGTAAACGATGGAAATTACCGTTGTCCCAATTCGCAACAAGGATATTCAGGATTCACGACATGGACGCGTGGGTTAAGCTGGGCGATGCTTGGGTTTACTGAATTCTTGGAATTTCTGAAAATTGAAAAGCCCATGGCGGAAGGCATTGAAGAGGCAAAACGAATCTTCATGGAAGCGGCAAAAGCCACCTGCGATTTTTATATTGAAAATACAGCAGCCGATGGAATTCCGTACTGGGATACCGGGGCACCAAATCTTCATAAACTCGGCGACTACACTAGTGTTGATTCTAATCCATTTAACGACTACGAACCGGTTGACAGTTCTGCCGCGGCAATCGGAGCGCAAGGTTTGTTGCGACTGAGCAATCTCCTGAAGAAAACTTCACCTGATGAAGCGAAAAAATACGAACAAGCCGGGTTGACAACGATGAAAACACTGTTGTCCGACACCTATCTGTCAAGCGATAAAGCCCATCAGGGAATACTGCTTCATGCCAATTACCATTGTCCAAACGGGTGGGATTATGTTCCCGAAGGCAGTAAGATCCCAAATGGCGAATCGTGCATGTGGGGCGACTATCATTTGGTCGAGCTTTGTCTTTATGCCCATAAAGTTTTGAATAACCATTACTATACTTTTTTCAACGGAATTAACTAGCACCCAAATACTTTTTGCAATGAAACGAATAGCAATTTCAATATTATTAATCTTTTTCTCCTTACACTCCATTTTTGCGCAAAACATATTTATCCCAACGGCAAATCAAGAGTTGGATGTTGAACGGAAGAAGGTACAAACCATCCCTACTGATGAAGGCAATGTAAAGCATCGTCGAAATATGCTTGAGCGCTTTTCCCGACTAGTTACTTTTGCCGGAGGGGATATTTCGGATTACGCAGTGCATCATCATGCTTTGAAAGAAGCCCAAGGAAAAGACTTGTATAAAGCTGTTGACCATGCTTTTGCAGGTATGGAGCAGATTTATCGTGATTTTAAGAACACCCGGGAAGGACAACTTTTCCAGCCGCGTGAGAACTATTACGGCGACCACTATCACGAGTGGCAGTTGTTCCATGGCAATAACCAAAACACCGGCTCAACCGAAGATGTTGGCCCAACCAAAGGGCAACTGGCCTGGAAATTCCCAACCGGTAGGCCCTGGTATTCGCGCCCATCGGTTGAAGATGGAAAAGTTTATGCGGTTTCAAATGGCATGACAACTGTATTGTACTGCCTGGACGAAGAAACCGGGAACGTAAACTGGGAGGCCAGTCAGCGTGGCAGCGGTCACCAATATGGAACAGCGAGGATGAATTCTTCGGTAATTTTGCAAGACGAACGTTGTATTATCCGCGAAGTTGGCAGCGGCGGAAATAAGGGGCACCAAAAACATTTGGTATATGTCGATAAAAAAACGGGCGAAGTGTTAAAAGAGGAGTATGCCGGCCATATTGACTATCGCGTTGGGTATGCCCCCATGGATGGTGATAATGAATACGTGGTTTACCCGCATGGCGACCAAACCATTCACTGGGCAGAAAGCCGTACCATTACGACTTTTGATAGTGTCGTTTGCCGCGATGCCAATACCGATGAATTGCTTTGGAGACATTATGTAGGTGAATACTGGACAGAACCAAACGTCGATAATGGACAAGTATTTGTTGGCACAACAGCCGGAGAAATCATTTGTTTGAATGCCGAAGAAAGTGAAGATCGTGTAGCCTGGACATTTAAGGCAAACTCTTCGGTTCACACTAAAATAAATACAAGTAAAAACCTTGCTGTGGTTGGTGCTTCCGATGGAACTGTGTACGCCATTGATCGGAACACTGGTAAAGAGGCCTGGAATTTTAAAATTGACAAAGCAGAAGAACGTGCGTTTCAACAATTTTCAGGCGCTGAGATTTCAGGCAATAACGTATTTATTGGAGGGGCAGATAATTTCCTGTACTGCCTGAACCTTAATTCGGGGGAATTACGCTGGAAAGAAAACCTCGGGGACTGGATTCGATCGAAACCAGTAGTTTACGAAGAGAATGTTTACGCGGCAACTTTAGACGGACAGTTGTATAAGTTTTCGCTTGAAGGAGAATTGGCCTGGACAAAACAACCTACCGGGCACCAGATTTTTGCCGACCTGGTGAGTGGCAACGGGCACATCTTTATTAACTCATCCGATCTGTATTTACATTGTATTGAAACCGAAAAAGGTACTGAAAAATGGCGACATAGTTTAATGGAGGCCGTTTACACGCAAAACGAGCGGATTTGGGCCGATATTGATGGCGGTGGCGGTGATTTCCAGTCGCCGCCAATTGTTGCAGAGGGAATGGTCATTGCCGGAAGCCCTGACCGTTTCATCCACGCGCTCGATCACGAAACCGGAAAAGAAATCTGGCGTTTTGAGAATCGAGGGCAAATTCCGGCAGCACCCATTTATTACGATGGCAAAATCTATTTTGGTCAACAAGGAGGTACGCCAGATTATTACTGCATCAGCGCAGCAACCGGAAAGCTGATTTGGAAACGCGAACTGGGTTGGGGCTGGGCTTCTGCCAATGCCATCGACGGTAAAGTTTATGTGCCAACCGTTAGTGGTTGGGTATATTGCCTCGATGCCAACACGGGCGAAACAACCTGGGAATACAATACAGAAAACGGTTGTTATCCTGCCCCGGCAATCGAAGGCGATGTGGTGGTTTTTGGCTCATGGAAACTACTTTATTTTGGGTTTAACAAAGACACCGGAGAGAAACTATGGGAAGCCGATATTCAGGGAAATCCCGATTCGGGGGCTGCATTGGTAAAAGATGGCAAAGCCTATCTGCAAGGTCTGGGAGCCGATTATTTTTATTGTGTTGACCTGAAAACAGGGGAGGAAATCTGGAAATATAAATTCCCGGACGGGTATGAATGCAACATGTCACCATCCATCAGCAACGGAAAATTGTATTTTAGCATCTTTCCTAATGGTCAGGTTTGTAATACGTTAATCCCTGGGGTTACCTATTGTCTGGATGCCAATACCGGAGATGAAATCTGGCAATTAACCGGTGGAGGCGGTTTGACCGGAACGGCCAATTCAGAAGGAAAAGTTTACTTCGCTTCAACCAACGACCCCTATTTGTGGTGCGTTGACGAGGAAGGGAATGGTGATGGGACTACCAATGTTTACTGGAAATTTAAAATGAATGGTCGTGCCGAAGAATCATGCGTGGCCATTGCCTACGGTAAAGCTTATATTTTGACAACGGATGGCTATGTTTATGCGATTGAGTAAGATCAAAAAATAATCAACATGACCAAAATAAAAATACTCCTTATCGCCAGCTTATTTGTGTTTATTGCCACTACCGCTGTGTCAAAAGAAAACCTGCCAAACATTGTTTTTCTCTTTTGCGACGATTTGGGCTACGGGGATTTAGCCTGTTACGGGAGTAATAAAAACCGGACCCCTGAAATTGATAAACTGGCAAAAAATGGTGTGTTATTCACCGATTTTTATGCGGCCAGTGGTTTGTGTACGCCATCACGCGCTGCACTGATGACCGGTAGTTATCCTATCAGAATTGGGATGGATATGAATTTCCGGGGCGAATGTGTGTGTTTCCCGGTGGATGAAATGGGCTTAAACCCAAAGGAAATCACCATTGCCGAACTAATGAAGCAAAAGGATTATAAAACAGCTTTGATCGGGAAATGGCACCTGGGTGACCAAAACGAATTCCTGCCAACAAAGCAGGGGTTCGATTATTTCTTTGGGGTTCCGTATAGCAACGATACACCCAAAGATTTCAACTGGAAAATGCACCATACTGTCTATGAATTGCCCGAAATCCCCCTGCTAAGGAACGAAAAAGTAATTGAAGCCCCGGTTGTCCAGGAGACCATAACAGAAAGGTACACGAATGAAACGATAAAGTTTATCAAAGAAAATAGAGATGAGCCATTTTTTGTGCTCCTGTCGCACATGATGCCACATGCCCCTTTAAACCCAGGAGATGCTTTTAAAGGAATATCGGCAAACGGATTGCTGGGTGATGTGGTGGAGGAAATCGACTGGTCTCTGGGCGAGATAATGAAAACCCTGAAGGAATTGGAGATCCTTGAAAATACCATCGTGGTTTTCACTTCAGACAACGGTGCTCCTCATAACCCATCGGAACGATCAAACCTCCCTTTGTCGGGTTACAAAGGGACTTGCGATGAAGGAGGAGTGAGGGTGCCGATGATCATTAGCTGGCCTGGCAAATTCCCGCAGGGCAAAGAATGTCACGAGCTGGCCACTATAATGGATTTTTACCAGACTTTTGGAAACCTGATTGGTGCTGAAATCCCACAAGACAGGATCATTGACGGGCACGATATTTCAGAATTAATTTATAATCCTGAAAGTGCAAAAAGCCCTTATCCTTATTTTGCCTATTACGTTTTAGACCAGTTGCAGGCAATCCGTGTCGGGAATTGGAAACTACACTTGGAACTGGACGGCAAAAAAAGCTTTTCCACAACAAAAACACCTCCTGCCAATCTAAGGTTATACGATTTGAGCAAGGATGTTGCTGAAAAAAAAATGTGGAAGAAGCAAATCCCAAAGTTGTGGAACGATTGCAAATTTTGGGCAATGTGGCTACAAACTGGATCGGGAATGAAAAAATGATTACACCCAATTCAAGACCGGCAGGTTACGTGGCAAACCCGGTTCCACTGGAAAAATAATTTAAAACGAATGAGAACAATACTTCAAATTCAGATTTTACTTTTAATTTTTGCTTTGCCATTTCTGGCAACAGGGCAAAATTCGTCTCCGCTTTCTGTGAAAATGAAAACGGAAAGCCTTCCCAACATTATTTTGCATGATGAGAAACCGGGTCTAATTCAGATAACAAATAACACTTCGGAATCCTTAAAAATCAATGTCTTTTATGAGATAAAAGACGGAGAGGACGAACTGACCTTGAAAGAATGGAACGAGGAGGTTCGTTTATCGGACGGTGAAACATTCGAACAACAGGAGCCTTTATCCGGTAAATTCGGTATGTACAATCTGCATTACGAAATTCAAATTGAGGGGAAATCTCCGGTTTCAGGGCATATCGGTTACGCAAACATGGTCAGGGCTGATCAGCACAACGACCGGAACACCATCATGATGGGCCTCCAGGGAATGAAGCGTGTAAAAAACTACGAACAGGCTGTGAAAATCGCCAAAGCAATGGGGGCAAGTGTTTGCCGCGAGTCAGTCCCATGGAACAATGTTGAGCCTGAAAAAGGCGACTGGAAATTTGAAGACTTCGACAAAAAATATAAAATTTTGGCAGAAAACGGTATTGCCATTCAAAGTATGCTCACTTATTGTACGCGTTGGGCTGCTCCGGAAAAATATAAAAATGAAGGGAATGCCAACTGGGGCCCATGGGCAGCACAAATGCCCGTTAATATTGACGATTGGCGCAACTATGTCCGTAAGGTAGGTGAGCATTATAACGGGCAGGCATTTTACTGGGAAATCTGGAACGAAGCCGATTGGGGATATTTTAAAGGCACGGCTGACGACTACATCGAGTTGTTAAAAGTTGCTTATGAAGAATTGAAAAAGATTAATCCTGAAAACAGTGTCATGACAAGTGGTTTTGCATCAGCAGACCCACATGGAGGCAATCAGGGTGATGCCGATTTGCAGGCCCGGACACTGAAAGAGGCGGCCGGTTATATCGATTACCACACCAGCACGGTTCGTTTGAAACCTTTGTGAATCAGGTCGGTGGCAAGTTGATTCCTTATCGCGAATCTATCGGTTTCAATAAGCCCCTGTATTTTAACGAATCGTCAGAAAATTCGCGGCTCGGAAAAGTATACCAGGCCGAAACCGTGGTCAAAAAGGTACTTTACGCATTCTCTGTTGGGAGCCTTGTGTACGACTTGTTTTCGTACTACGATCCGCACGACGGCCCTTACGGTATTGTCGAACCCAAAACACAATACCCGAAACCTGTAATGCCTGCTTACTCTTTCCTGTCGAGCAGGGTACAGGGCAAAAAATTTGTTGAAAAACTGGATGTGGGAGCCGGTCGGTATGTGTTTGTTTTTAAAGATTATAAGGAGACTTTAATATCTTATTGGAACCAAAATGGCCTAACCGGACGCGGATCGCTTTTGCTTTCCGGGGCGGGCGGTTCAGTCAAAAGATATGACATGTACGGAAATGTGACAGATTTGAAGCTAAAAAACGGGATGTTGGCCCTTGATTTGGACTATATCCCGCAATATGTTGTTATTCCGTCCGCTGAAGTTGAAATTAAAAACAGGCAGTTTATTGCCGAACAGCTAAAGCCCTTGTTCAATATCCCGGGGAAATCTCTCGATGCCCGGGTGATGCTTGGCAATAATACGTCATTTGATATTGAAATATCCTGCAATTGGGATGATGACAGCTCCCCGGAGAAAATAAAACTCAAAGCAGGCGAAAACCAATTGGTACAAAAGCAATTTAACAATTTCGACAAGTCAAAGCAAACGATAACGTTCAACTGGAAATGCGATGAGCTGGCATCTTCAGGAAAACTCATTATTCCGGTCAGCAACAATGCCATCCTGATAAAAAAGAACCGTACTGAAGAGCCTTTATTTATAGTCAATAGTCGAAAGCAGCTTAAAAATTTCGCGGAAGCCGACCCGACACGTGGGGATCAAAACTGGACCGGCCCCGACGATTTAAGCGCTAAAATTTGGGTGTCTGCAACGGATGAACAACTCATTATTGAAACAGATATTACTGATGACATCCGGATGCAAAAAGGGTTCCCCTCTGAAAAAATATGGTTAAGCGAAAGTATCCAGCTGGTGCTGAACCATTCCTCGCAAAATGGCAACTGGCAGATTTGTGTTGCACCCGATATCGATGGCAAACGAATTAACCAGATTTTGGCGACACCCGCTGGCTTCGAGAAGGAAAAATTACATCGGACAATCCAGTATTCTGAATCTGCCAAAGGAAACAATTCGTATGCGGTTAAAATAGCTTTGCCGCTTGATGCGATGGGATTAACGTACAACGACCTGAAAGATGGGATAAGGCTAAATATGCTTTTTAACGAAGACGATAATCATGGCGTTGGACGTGTTGGTTGGATGCGCATTGCCGACGGAATCGGAGGGCAAATCAATACGGATTATTATCCTTTGCTGATAGTTGAGTAGAAAACAAATAATAAAACGAAACGGTGATGAAAAGAAGAATTTTTATTCAAAATGTGACTGCCGGGATTGGCTTAACTGCCTTGGGGCTTCAGTCTAAAGCTGCAACTCACTTGGGAAGCAATAACGTTGTTCCTGATTTTCTGCAGTCTGAAGGTCGTTTCATTTACCAGAAAAGCGCCCAATCAGAACAGGTTTTTTATCATGCCGTATTAAATACCGCTTTAACCAAGGGTGATTTGGCCTTTTTGAAGCAACAGGGCGGATCAGATGTTTTGTTGTATCAAACCGACAAAAATTCTGATCCTCAGGTTATCGCTGAGATGGATTTTTGTTTTTCTCCTTTATTGGTGGGAGACATGCTTTTTTGGGTGGAAGGGAATGGAAACAATTGGAAAATTGGAGCGGCCGAATTGTCAAATCTGGAAAAGATAGAACGAATTTATCCTTTTAAAACAGAAGGTCGTCCCAATTCGCTTTTCGCATTTGAGGTTGATGGGGTAAAATATCTTTTATGGGAAGAACGTCAAGGGGTAGACACCCGGGTTGCAATAGCTACCATCAGCGGAAAAAAGATTAGTCAACCGGAGTTCGTTACTGATGGAAAGTTCAATGCTTACGATCCTGTTGGGACGATTGATAGTGAAGGAGTCACCCATGTCGTTTATTCTGCCTTTTACGAAGGACAATATCGGATTATGCACCAAGAAAGGAAACCTGGAAAGGCTTTTTCAAAGCCGGATTTAATCAGTGACAGTGCAAATGCTTGCATGTACCCGTCTGTCTGCAAACACAAGGTGGGAGGAGTCTGGGTGTCATATACCGATTTTCAGATGCCAGCTGATTTTGAAGATTGGGACATTCCTTATTCTCAGCACCTCAGAAGGACAAGGCAACACGATTTTTTCAGGAGCAAAGCTTTTACCAGGCTCGTGCATTTTCAGGATGGCATATTAAAAGCCCCGAATGCACCTCAACGAAAAGGTGGAAAGGAGGGAAATATCTCTGCCGGATTGGTTTTTGGGTCAGAATTCAGCAAACGGAGTCAGGTGTTTGAAGACGAAACCGGAAGAGTGGGAGTTGTCGTGAGAAAACATCAGGATTATGGAGAAACCCTGTTTGGAGAAGATAATCAGCTATTGAACAAAGGTCTGAAGTCACATAAAGTGGGAATGAATAACCGCTCTGACCTTGTGATGATACTTTACGATGATCAATGCTGGAGAGATCCTGTTACGTTGATTCGCAGGGCACATTTTGAAACTCCGATATCGATCCGGATGGATAAACAAAGGCTGAACCTTGCATTTACCGAAGACGGAAGAAGAACGGGGTGGGGAAAATCCGGTGAAAGATTTGATAGCGTTAATGAGATCGGGGTTGGATTATGTTCCTTGTCTGTTTTTGCGAAAGAACCAGAATATGATTTTCGGTTGATTTCCATGCGGCCAACTTGTTTGGGCGACATGCAGGAGCCTGTTGTAGATAATTTGGAGAGCGAGTATCGAACAATTTTTGGACAAACTCATTTACATACCGAGAATTCAGTTTGCACACGGGCATATGACCAGAATTATCACTCCAATTACCGGTTTATTCAAGATGCCCAACGGTGCCGTTTTGCTGGAATTACCGATCATTGTTACAACATGGGACCATGCGAACAACACCATATGCGGAAAATGGCTGAATATTATTATTTCCCGGGCGAGTTTGTCGCGCTTCAGGCTTATGAGTGGACCTCAGGAAAAGGTCATATAAACCCGTTGGGCTTTGAGGAGAACCAGACGCTTGCCGTTTTCTCTCCGTATGCTGAAGATGAACCTGGCAATACACATGAAAAAATGTGGCGGGAATACCGGGGAGTGAAAGTCGTTGCTCCGCCCCATCACATGACAAGCGAAAGCCTACCATTTTACTGGGAATATTTTAACGATGAGTTTATGCCTGTGGTTGAAATATTCCAGGACAGAAGAGGTTCAACCGAACAAGCCAACGTTGCCGGGCTTACAAACTATGCCCGGCAGGAAGAAGGCTTTTGGACAATGGATGAATTATTGAAAAATAAGAAGTTTGGCTTTATCGCAGCGGGTGATCATTCCGGCCTGGCATTGGCAGGTGTAATTGTGAAGGATCTGACAAGAACAGGTTTATACGACGCGTTTATGAACCGGAATTGCTTTGGGACAACAGGCAACCATCTAGTTATTCAGTTTGGTACCGATCAAGTGAAAATGGGAGGCTCCCAGGCAAAGCCAATGGGAAGTTTCAAGTTAAAAGTGCTTGCTCCAGAATTAATTGAGCAGATCGAAATCGTAAGAGACGGCATCACTGAGCGTATTGAAAAACCAAACGCCGAGAAATTTGAAAAGAGTTGGAATTGTAAAAAGGGAATTACTTTTTGCAGGATTATTCAACAGAATGGAGATGTTTCATGGACATCCCCAATTTGGGTTGGCTAGTGCGAAATATTTGACAGCTAATGTAATATTTGATGACAGATCGTAAGGA
>ENA-ORCT01000267-ORCT01000267.1-marine-metagenome-genome-assembly--contig:-NODE-267-length-26789-cov-3.773847_pt1 | contig 26789 bp, 24 predicted proteins | sample MGYA00248632_ERZ508511 | MGnify/ENA primary metagenome ERZ508511 (study PRJEB26182, sample SAMN06268839) | marine metagenome | isolation source: Tt an P1-techrep anaerobic enrichment on pine from sediment...
GCTAAAAAAACTGCTGCCTGTAGTACCTTGACCGTTGCCTCACAATTGCGTTGTTCAATAAGCGCCTGCATCCGTCCCATGCGCTGCAAAAACAGGCTGCAAAGCCAACCTATAATGCAAACCAACACCGCCCATTCAAAAAGCCTCAGCACCCAGCGCCGGTGATGACTGGCGGTTTTCGGTTTCATGCCCTCAGCCTCCGCCGCGAGCGATGGAAGCCAGATTCCACATGGGCAAAAAGACCCCGAGCGCCAGCACCAGCACCATAGCCCCGATCACAACGATCAAGATCGGTTCGATGGCGCTGGCCAAGCGGCTGACATCGTATTCGACCTCGCGCTCGTAGAAATCGGCCACTTCGACCAGCATGGTATCCACAGAGCCGGTCTCCTCGCCTACCGCCAGCATCTGCAACACAAGGGGAGTGAACATCTCACTGGCCGCGGCACTGCGGGTCAGGGTGTCGCCGCGCTCGACACTGTGGCGCAACCGGCCGAGGCGCTGTTCGACAAAAGCATTGCCCACCGCCTGGGCAGTAAAGGCCAGGGCCTGAATGAGTGGTACACCGGCCCCGTAGCCCATGGAGAAACCACGACAAAAACGAATCAGGGTGGCCCGATGCAAAATGCTGCCCACCACCGGCAGGCGCAACTTGAAACGGTCCCAGGCCAGGCACCCCGCCTCGGTGTCGATATAGGCCCGCCAGGCCAGCAATGCTGCCACCCCGCCCAGGGCAATGGCCCACCACCAGTTGACGGCGAAATTGCTGATCCCGAGAATAATGCGGGTCGGCAGCGGTAAGGCCGCCCCCGCGCCCCGATAGAGCTTTTCAAAGGCCGGGATTACGAACAGGGTGATCACCGCGATGGCGATACTGATGGCCACCACGACAAAGGTCGGATAGCGCATGGCCGAACGAATCTGGTCGGCGGTCTCCTTTTCCCGGATCAGGTAACGGGAAATCTGTAAAAATGACTCTTCCAGCTGGCCGGAACCTTCGCCGACCTGCACCATGCTCGCCAGCAGAGGCGGAAAGACCTTGGGGTGGCGCCGCAGGGCACCAGACAGATCGCGACCGCTCTCTAGGTCCTCGCTCACGGCCTGCAGAGTTTCGGCCATCACCGGCTTGCTGATCATCTCCGACAGGCCCCTAAGGGCCCGCAGCATCGGTACTCCGGACTTGATAAGGGTGTACATCTGGCGGCAAAACAGGATTAGGTCATCGATGTCGACCCGCCCCCGTCGTGCTGCTGCCAGACGCGCAGCTACCTGCTCAACAGCCGAATTGCGGCTCTTGAGTTCGCTGATCGCTACCGGGGTAGCTCCGCTCGCAGCCAATTGATCGGCCGCACCGGCGGCCGACGCTGCTTCCAGGCTGCCTTCCAGCAACTGACCGGAGGCGCTACGGGCTTTGTACGAAAACTGCGCCATCGTTGTTTAATTCGCTGTCGGGAAATGTAATCGTTGAAAAATCGAGATCAACACCCTCATCGACCTGACCGGCCACTCGCAGAACCTCTTCCATGCTGGTAACCCCGGCCCGAGCATAGTCAAAAGCGGCTAGAGTCAAAGGCCTGAAGCCTGGCTGCTGACGGGCCTGCTCGGCAAAACCGGCCGCATCGCCCCGACGCAGAGTATCAGCCAGGGTGGTGTCGATCTCCAACAGTTCAAAGACCCCGATGCGCCCCTGGTAGCCGCTATTGTGGCAATGGTGGCAGCCGCTGCCCCGTTTGAAGGCCAGTTGTCCGGCTCCCGGGCCGATGGTCCTGTCCAGCCAGGGTCGCATCGCCCCATCAAGAGGATCGTCTTCCATGCAGCTGTTACAGATTTTCCGCACCAGCCGTTGAGCAAGAATGGCCTGCAGGGCACTACCGACCACAAAGCCCTCGGCGCCCATATCGAGCAGACGCAAGGCGGTACTGACCGCGTCGTTGGTATGCAGGGTCGACAACACCAGATGGCCGGTCATGGCAGCTCGCAGGCCGATCTCGGCGGTTTCCTGATCGCGCATCTCGCCGACCATGACCACGTCGGGGTCCTGGCGCAGCGCGGCCCGCAATACGCGGGCGAAGGATAGGCCGATCTTTTCGTGGGTCTGCACCTGGTTAATACGCGGCAGGCGATATTCGACCGGATCTTCGACGGTGATGATCTTTTTTTCGCTGCGATTGAGTTCATTGAGCGCACCGTAAAGGGTGGTGGTCTTGCCGCTGCCGGTGGGGCCGGTAACCAATAGCAACCCGTGCGGCCGCGCCACAAAGGAGCGAAACCGGGTCAACAGTTCTTCGGGCATGCCGATCTGCTCCATGCTGAGCAGGCCACCAGATTGATCGAGCAGACGCATGACCACCGATTCGCCATACTGCAGAGGCATGGTCGAAAGACGCACGTCGATGGAGCGGCCGCGCACCTTGATATTGAACCGGCCGTCCTGGGGCAGGCGGCGCTCCGAGATATCGAGGCCACTCATCAACTTGAGGCGCGACACCAGGGCGCTGGCGATGCGTTTTTCCTTCATGACCTGCTCATGGAGCATGCCGTCGATGCGCTGACGCAGCCGCAGCACCGTCTCATCCGGTTCAATATGGATATCCGAAGCGCCGATCTGCACCGCATCCTCGAACAGGGAGCGCAACAACCGCACCACCGGCGCGTCCTCAAGCTCGGCGTCGGACAGCAGGTGTTCTAGATCGAAGGCCCCCTCGGCGAGTTCCTCGTCCAGCTCGCCGGCAAGGTTGATGATTTCGTCGGTACGCCGGTAGACCGTATCGATGGTGGCCAGCAGGTCGGCCTCGCGGACCACCGCCTGGTGTATCGGCCGCCTCAGCAAATTGCCCAGTTCGTCGAAGGAATAGATATCGGTGGGATCGGCCATGCCGACCAGCAGACCGTCGGCCTTATCTTCCAGCACCAGGGCGCGAAAGCGCCGGGCATGAATCTCCGGCAGCAGCTGCACCGCCTCGGGACGGTACTGATAGTGCTTCAGATCGACAAAGGGAATCTTGAGCTGCTGGGCAAGAAATTTCAGAAATCCGCTCTCGGTGATATAGCCGAGTTCGATCAGGGTATTGCCAAGCTTGGTACCGCGCGCTTTCTGGGTCGCCAGTGCGGTCTGCAGCTGCTCCTCGCTGATGATATTCTGCCCCACCAACAGTTCGCCGATGCGGATTTTCTTGCGTATCGCCATATTGCTATTTCCTGTCGAAATGCAAGGGGGTCACTTGGACCACAGCGCAGCTAAGCGTTGTTCTACATAATTGCTCAATGCCGGGCTGAGCCCCTGACCGGCCAACGCCGCCCGATAGGCAGCTACCGCCTCTTCTGAAGCACCGGCATATTCGCGGGCGATGCCCAGGCCCATCAGCCAAAGAGCGTTGTCGGGCTGCGTAGCCAGCAGCGCCTCGTACTCCCTTGCGGCCTCCAGATACCGGCCGAGTCGCTGAAAAAGGGCCGCCTGCAAAGCATGCAGCCGCGGCGCTTCTGCCGGCGACGGCTGCGGACCATTGACTAACAGATCGAGAGCTGCGTCGGAATCGCCCTGCGCAACCAAAAAATCGGCATAGCGCATCCGCAGCGGCAACTCGTCGGGATGCAACTCCACCCCTTCGCTCAATAACCGACCGGCTTCGTCCGGCCGCTGCTGCCGTACCAGTTCCCCAACTAGTATCTGTCGAGCCGCCAAATTAGCAGGTTGCAGTTCAAGGGCCTGCCGCAGGGCGGCCTCCCCCTCCCGGCTGTGGCCCTCGGCCAAAGCAGCCCGGCCCTGGCGATAGGCCTGCCCGGCCAGCTCTACGACAGAAGGTTGACGCTCTGTGCGCACCAACGATTCGCCAGATAATGGTGCCGCACTGTTTCTTTTTGCCGGCGCCTTTTTTTGCGGCTCCGCATTTGCCGCTACCGGTGCTGCTTCATCTTCAGCGGCGTCTTCGCCCCGCTCGGCCACTTGCGGCGGTTCACTCTGCCGATTCTCATCCTGCACAGGCAACACGGGATACAGGTCGAGCAGCAGGCGATAACCGGCACCGGCTACCTGCACGGTAGCGGAAAAATCCCGAATAGTTACTTGCGGCTTTGCAAGCAGTGTAATTGCCACCCCGGAATCCCGTTGCGCAACCTGCAGATCCTGCAGCCAGCGCTGCCCTGCAACCCCTGGCAACTCTGCAGTCGATTTCACCGCCACCAGATCGACCCGCAGGCTGCGGCGATCTTTGGCCAGGGCAAGGTGATAAACCGGTGGCCGATCGAAATCGGCCTCGAAATGTACGAAACTATCGAATTCGCTCTGCCGCATCGCCCCCAGCGAAACGGTCTTCGACAGCGGCAAAGCAGCCTCGGCCTGTGGCTGTTCAGCAACCACAGGCGCCGGCACAACAGATGGCGGCTGGCTCGCGGCAGAACCTAGTTCAACAACCGTGTCAGCGGAGAGTGTATCGGTCCGCGGCATCAACCTTGCCAGCGCCGGAAAATACTGACGTAGAGCCAGTCCAGACAGCAGCAGGACAACAACCAGCCCGACCAGCAACAACCGCCTGCGCCGAAGCGGGGCGGCCCCCAATCCCGATACCGGCTGCGTTTGCCCTGAAATAGCCCCTTGCTGACGGGATTCTAGATCCTTCAGCATCTGATTGATCAGGCTCATGGTGACGGATTCCTGTCAGCTAGGTGCCCTATCCAGCAAATCATGAAAAAAGTGTGCCACATCTCACAAAAACCCGAGGCCGAAGAGGCCGCCACAGCGCACCCCTTCGGTATCCCTTGCCGCCGCCACTACCTGACCGCGGCCGACTCGCTCGGCGCCGCGGCCGTAGGCCGCCAACAGAGCCTTGTGGCCGATTACATTGATCAGGCGGGGAATGCCACCACTGCAGCGGTGGAGCTTCTTAAGAGCAGCCCGGCTGAACAACGGCGTGTCGCAGCCGGCGGTCCGCAACCTGTGAGCGACATAACCGCAGGTGGCGCTCCGATCCAGAGGTTTCAACCGATAGCCGAAAGCCAGCCGCTGCCTGAGCTGGCGCAGCTCATGTCCGGCCAGTCGCTCGTCGAGTTCCGGCTGAGCGAACAGCACGATCTGCAGCAACTTACGCTTGGTAGTCTCCACATTGCTCAGCAGCCGTAACGCCTCCAGGCTGGCATCGGACATGGACTGGGCTTCGTCGAGGCAAAGGACCACCCGCCGCCCACTTTCAGTCACTTTCAAGAGATGAGCAACGATGCGTTTCATCAGCCCATGGGAGTCGTCCCACTGCAGTTCGGCCAGACCAAGCTCGGCGGCCACCGCACGATAAAGGGCCAGGGGTTCCAGCAAAGGATTGGGCAGGTAAGCGGTGACGTAATGATCGTCCAGGGCATCGAGCAAGGTGCGACACAGCAGGGTCTTGCCGGTACCGACCTCACCGGTGATTTTGACGAAACCCTCGCCACCCTGCAACGCCACCAACAGCACGTTGAATGCCTCCTGATGCCCGGCAAAACGGAAAAAATAGCTGGGATCGGGAGTCAGGGAAAAGGGCATTTCGGCCATCCCGAAGTGCGCGAGGTACATCTTCCCTCCTGGCGAAATATCTTTTACCGCTTTACTGCGCCGGTCGGGTAAAAGGACCGCCGCGCCATTCCTCGTTGAATTTGCTGCCGAGCTGCTGAAAACCGTCGCGAGAATTCTGCAGGGTCTGCTCCCAACCATCCTCGCCGATCACCACCGGCCGCAACAAGATGACCAGCTCGCTTTTGCTGCTGGTTGCCTTGGTGTGGCGGAACAAGGCCCCGAGGCCCGGTACCTTGCCGAGCAGCGGAATTCCAGCGTTTTCCTTGCTGGAAAGATTCTGCATCAGGCCACCAATGACCACCACCTGACCGCTGGCGGCGTTGACGATGCTGTCCGACTCACGTACGGTGCTGAAAGCCAAAGGCAGGGTCAACTCCTGGTCCTCTGAAACGGTGATGGTCTTCTGCTGATCGGTGACTTGGCTGATGGTCGGGTGGATATGCAGAGTGACTCTGCCGTCGGCATCGATCTGGGGGGTGACATCGAGGGCGATGCCCGAAAAGAACGGCGTCAGAGTAATGTCGGGGCTGACGGTGGTGGCGGTGCCGACGACCGTATCGCTGGAGATGTCGGTAACAAAAAACTCGTCAGAACCGACCTTGATCACTGCCTTCTGGTTGTTGACGGTGGAGATGCGCGGACTGGAGAGGACCTGGACATCGCCCTGGGTTTCGAGCAGTTCGATAAAGGCGGCAAAATCGTCGAAGGTCAGGGCGGCACTGAACACCCCCCCGAAAGCCGAGGTGTTACTCCCCTCGACGTTTACGGTCGGGTGGAGGGGGTTGAGAATGCCCTTGTTGCCGGCAATTTCGGAAACGCCATCATCGAAGATGGTACCGCCGCCGGTCTGGCTGAAGACCATGTCACCACCGACCAGCAAGGACCAGTTGATACCGGTTTGAAAACCGTCGCTGAGTTCCACTTCGAGGATTTTGGCCTCAAGAGATACCTGCCGTTGCAAATTGCCCTGAATTGCAGCGAGGTAATCTCCGACCTGGCGCAATTCGGCCGGCAAGGCCCGCACCACCACCACACTTGCCTGGGGCTGAACAATCACCTGTCGACCCTCTTCATGGCCCACCATGGCCCTCAGCGCCGCTGCCAGCTCCTGCCAGAAATCGGCCACCGACTCGGTTCCCACCTGGCTGCCCGAAACAACCGACCGCTCTTTGTTGTTGGAGCCGGAATCGCTGTCATCATCACTCTCGTATTCGGAAACCTGCCCCGAGCTTACCCGCGTCTGGGACATACCACGGCGCACCAGGTTGAGATAGTTGACGGGAAACAACTCGGTCTGCAATCCGCCCTTCAGCACCTGGAAGCCGGTGGATGTCTGCCGGAAGTGATAGCCGTACACGTCGCGCAACACCTCCATCACTTCCGGAATGGTGACATTCTTTAACGACAGGCTGACTTCCCCTTCCACGCCCGGCTGCACAACCATGTTGTAGGGAGTGCCGGAAACGAGCCCCATAAAAAACTCGCGGGCCGGAATCTTTTGCGCCTCGACATCGAAACGCGGCTCCCGGGCAACTGGCATTTCCGCAATGCTTCCGGCCTCCGACCTGGGCAACAACGCCTGGGCCACCTCGGGCGGAAGCTCAGGCTGGGTTGTTGCCTTCGCATGCTGCTCCAGCTGTTGCTCGAAATCGTTCAACGGCGCCGGGACACGGGGCGGTGGTGCACAGGCGACAAGAAAAACCAGGGCCAGAATCAGCCCGCCTCGGCAAAGGCCACCAAATGGATGCCGTCTCCTCGACAATTCATCCCCCTGCTTCATATCAGGAAAGCAACTCATATCAATCCTGTCCAGAAACCACACGGCGCCTGGGGTGCGCCGACAGCAGCTCCAGCACAATCTCCCTGGCCCCGCGCCGCAAGCGAACCCGACCCGGCTCGATGGCCACTACACGCGCACCGCTGATTTGTTCCCCAACGGTCAAGGGCCGGCCATTTATCACCGCCACCCGGCGCTGCGCAGCGATAAGAATCGATCCCAACTGCCAGTTGTCGTCTGCCGGAGCAGCAACCGCTGCCCCGTCCAGCCGGCCCGGAGGGCGCGTCGGATCGGGCAGCACAGCCGCAGCGGCCGAACATATTTGCCCGCCCACGAACACACCTGCGGCGAGAAAAACAGCTGCCCGCCTTGAATGCCGCCAGCTAAACACCAATCCAACCCTCCTCGAGGCTCAGCGTATATACCGTCACGCTGATATGGGCGCGCGGGTAGTTCTCGACGCTAATGGCCAGATCCTGCCAATATACTTTGCGCGGCAACTTTTCCAGAGACTGCAAATAAGCCAACGCTTCAAGATAGCTGCCGCTCAGCTCAATGCGCAGAGGATGCCGGAAAAGGTTGAGCGACCGACCCTTATCGGCAGGCGGTCCATCGGCCTCTGGCGCCAGCAACGGCTCGCTGGGCAGGTTTTCCAGGCGGGTCAGGGTCAGGTTCCGACGACGCTTGAGCATCTCCTCCAACACTGCAACCATCTGCCGAGGAGTAATAAGCTCCCCGGTCAAGGCCGCCAGACGCTCATCGAGCAGGGCGACTTCTGTCTGCACCTGGAGCAACTGACGACGATTCTCCGCATCCGGGTCCCGACGGCCAGCAGCGACAACAGCCTGCGCCTCCCGGTCCAGGGCAGCCACTACGGCAGCCGCTGAAGCGGCCTGATCGACTTTGGTCTTTCGGCGCATGGCCAAAGGTTCGATCAGCAGGGTGTACCAGAGCAAGGTCACCACCGCCAGCAGGGCGACAACGATCAACAAGCGCTCCCGTTGCGAAAATGCATCGAGTCGCTGGCAAAGCCCATCGAAACTGGTCTGCACGCCTTTCATTGCTCTTCCTCCGGAGTTGTGCGCAGCACAAAATCGACGGCGTCTTCACGTTCTTCGGAGCGGCTCATAACGAGACGGGCAAACTCCAATCCGGCAAAGGCCGGTTGACGGCTGAGGCGCTGTACATAGCGCGGCACCAGTTCAGCGCGCAGGGCGCTACCTTCCAGCACCAGCGACTGTCCACCGCCGGAAAGAACAATAACGCGAAGCCAAACTCCGGCCAGGTCCTCCCGAGCCAAACCTTGCAGGTGCTCGGAAAACCCGGGGAAATCATCCGGCGACTGATCTGCCAGCAGGGACAGAAGTGGCACGCGGGCGGCCTTTGCAGCTCGCAACTGTTCCAGCTGGTCAGCCAGCTCTACCGCAGGAGACGTTATCGGATATTGCTGTTGCAGTTCGGCAATGTGCTGGTGCGCTGCCTGTTGGCGGGCATCCAGCTCCGTCAGCTGCCCTTCCACTCGCCACAACCGCCAGTGCGCGACACCATAGCCCAGCAGCAGGATACCGAGCCAGATCGCTCCAGCCAGCAGAAGGCGGCGAGCAACAAAAGGCGAAGTCTTGATAAAAACCGCCGGCTGATACAGATTGATCTGCTGCATCACGAACTCACCATGTCGTTGCGCAGCGCGGCGCCGATGGCCAGAAGACACCGCTGCGGCTGTTCAGGCTCATTGGCGCACTCGAACAACTCGGCTATCTCCAGCGGTCTGATGGTCAGGCCAAGGGCTCCTTGCAGATCAACAAGCAGATCGGTCGCATCAAATTCGAGAGGGGTCAGGACCAGGGATGTGATGGCAGGCTGGGCAAAATTACTCTCGAAGAAGTCAAGGGAACGCTGGATTTCCAGAGCCACGGCATCGATCATGTCGCGCCGATAGGCGGAATCCGGACGCAGGGCCTCTGCACCAATGTTGATATTGCGCGCCAGACAAAGCTTCCCGCCGCGACAGATAACGATCCGGCCCGAATCCGACCCAAAGTACAGCAATGCCACGCCCTTGTCGGCATCCGGCAATAAATTGCCGATGTTGCGCAACACCAGCTCGGGGATATCGATAGCCTGCAGCTTGACTTTCAGCCCCTGCAACAAGGCAACACGCTGCCGGAGATGCGACTGACGGGCCACCACCACGTAAGCGGTGCGCGCCCCTTCGCGCTGTACATCCCGCGGAACCTGAAAGACATCGACCACCGCCTCTTCAAGAGGAAAATCGATCAGATCGCGAATCTGCCAGCGAACCGCATCGCGCAATTCGCCATCGGGCACTTCAGGCGGCGCGACCTGCAGCAACTGATAAAGCTCCGGTGCCAGGGCAAATACCGAGCGACTGCCTGCCAGGCCCTTCTCCTTGAGCCATTCCCGCAGGACATTGGCCTGTTCCTCGCCCCTGCCGGGCAAGAAATCGCAAGCGGTCAAGCGCGGCTCGGCATCGCCCTGCCTCAGCACATGCGCCACCGCCACACCGTCCTCTTCCTGGGACAGACCAAGAATGCCTCGCGCAAAAGACAGTTTTTGAGAGAAGAGCTTCATGGAGCTTAGGCCTTGCACAGCGCCGTTCCGACTCGAAAGACAGCGACGGGACAGATTGCATACTAAACTAATTAAATGTCCTCGATTCTAGGTTCTTTCAAGACTTACATCAAGGAAAAACTCCTGAAATCGTCGCAAAATCAACTTTCTTCCCTTGCTGCTGTCAAATTCTTGACCCAAACATGCCCTGCAAAGGCGCGGGCAGGCCCATGACGCGCCGACCAAACAGAGTCCACCCATTGCCACATTGCCCACCAACAGGCCGCCCAACCTGCAACGGCACCCGACCGTCCAGAAATCACTGGCCTTCGAATTCACTTTCTGGTAGGGTTCCTCGGATTAAAAACCCAAATGGCACAGACATTGCTGTTAAAGTGGATGGAGTCACAACAGCCGAGCATTCCATCCAACCGAGTGAGACAACGACATACGCCATGAGTAAGACTGTTACACCCAGCCAATCCAACGATCCGATCCTTCACCGACGCACATTTCTGAAGGCCGGCCTGACCCTATCGGCCAGCCTGGCATTGCCGCTGCCCAGTCTGGCCAGCCTTGCAAAGAAAGGCGAACGGGAAAGAAGCCTTTCCCTGCACAACACCCACACCGGAGAAAGCCTGCAGTCAGTGATTTACTGGGCCGACGGCGACTATCTTCCGGAAGCGCTGACCGACATCAATCACCTGCTGCGCGACCACCGCACCAACACAGTCAAGCCCATTGACCCAAAGCTGTTTGACCTGTTGTTCGCCCTCGGCAAAAAGATCGACAGCCAGAGACCTTACCAGATCATCTCCGGCTACCGCTCACCGGAAACCAACCGTCGATTGCGCCAGGCCAGCAGCGGGGTGGCGAAAAAAAGCTTTCATTTGGCCGGACGGGCTGCCGATATTCGTCTCCCGGGGTGCAAACTATCCCACTTGCGACGCGTGGCCCTTAACCTGAGGGCCGGCGGAGTCGGCTACTACCCCCGCTCCAACTTCATCCATGTGGATACCGGGCCACTGCGCAACTGGTAAGGCATCCTAGTTTGTCCCAAAATTTAAAAGCGAGGCGCTTCACAACTGGAAGCAGCCTCGCTTTTTTGTTTGAAAATTGCGCCTTGTCAGCGCCCACCTTATCCCACCGCTTTACCGCAGCATTAAAATGGCCTCAACCGGCCCCCTTTTTCAATTCGATCAGAATCTCCTTGGCAACGGCCTTAAGGGTTTCGAACACCCCTTCTCCGGTCAAGGCACAAGCCTTGAACTCGGGGACCCCGCGGGGATTAAGAAAGCTCTGCAATTCGTCCATAGGTGACAGATTGGGCAGGTCAACCTTGTTGTACTGGATAACGAAGGGCAGGTTTTCAAGCTGATAGCCGTGCTCATCGAGGTTGTCCTTGAGGTTTTCCATGCTCTCGATATTAGCGTCGAGGCGTTCTTCCTGACAGTCAGCCACAAACACCACGCCGTCGACCCCCTTGAGGATCAGTTTGCGGGAGGCATCGTAGAAAACCTGGCCGGGAACGGTATAGAGATGAAAGCGGGTCTTGAAACCGCGGATGTCGCCTAGAGCCAGAGGGAGAAAATCGAAAAACAGGGTGCGTTCCGTCTCGGTGGCCAGGGAAATCATCTTGCCCCGCGAATCGGGGGCAGTCCGATTATAAATAGTCTGTAGATTGGTGGTTTTACCACAAAGCCCCGGCCCGTAATAGACGATCTTGCAGTTGATTTCGCGCGAGGCGTAATTGATGAAGGACATGAGGCGACTCGTCAGCGGAAAAGATTGTCGATATCGTCGTCGGTAATTTCAGCAAAGGGGTTCTGCGGCCCGTTGGCAGTGCCGACCGCAGTCGACTTGCGGGAGAGTTCGCCAAAAACGCGACCCAAGGCATCGCTGGCTTTTTTGACCCGCAGCCTGACCAGGCCAAGAGAGCTGCGATCATCGAAGATGACCACAAGAATAACCCGGTCAGCAACGATGGAGATATGAATATTATCCTTTTCACCCTCGTGAAAAAGGATTGAAAACTCCTTCTCACCAATAAGCTTGGCCAGACCGCCGGTGGCGGCAATATTGCCTGCGGTCAACGAAGCGAGACTGGTTGTATCGAGGTGCTCGGTCTCACCCGTCGCAGCCATCAGCTGCCCGTTGCGATCGACCAGAAAGACAGCCTTGGCATTGGCTTCTCGAAGCAGCTTGTCGGCAAGATCAACGATCTGCTGGAATTCCTCGTCGTACATAACCAGAGAGGATTGTGAACCGAACATGCCTTCACTCCTGGAAAAAGTTTCGATACCAACCGACTTTATAGCATCAACCCGCTGATCTAGCAAGGACTTTCCCGGCCCGAGGCAGCCCGCCCATCTAAAGCAAAAAGCCCCCGGCGAAAAATTCCGCCGGGGGCTTTTATTTACCTAAAAACAAACTTACTTATCGCTGCCGCAATCGGCCGACATATCAGCCAACTTGCGATAGAGGTCGAAGCGCCGCTTGCAATTCAGGCTCGCCTCTTCCATCAGAGCACCGGCCTCTTCGGGCTTGACCTTCTTCAACACCCGGTAGCGGTTTTCGCCGTAGGCGTATTCGTCGAAGGCGATGGTCGGCTCCTTGCTGTCGATCTGCAGCGGATTCTTGCCCTCTTCGACCAAACGGGGATCGAAGCGGAACAGCGGCCAGTGACCGCACTCTACAGCCTTCTTACAGGTATCGACCGCAGTGGTCATGTCGATGCCGTGGGCGATGCAGTGGCTGTAGGCCAGGATCAGCGACGGACCGTCGTAGGATTCGGCCTCCATGAAGGCCTTGACCACCTGAGCCGGATTGGCCAGGGAGACCTGGGCGACATAGATGTTGCCGTAGGTCATGGAGATCATGGCCAGGTCTTTCTTGGCCATGCGCTTGCCGCCGGCAGCGAACTGGGCCACGGCAGCCAGCGGGGTCGCCTTACTGGCCTGACCACCGGTATTGGAGTAGACCTCGGTGTCGAGGACCAGGGCGTTGACGTTGCGGCCCGACGCCAGTACGTGGTCGAGACCGCCGTAACCAATGTCGTATGCCCAGCCGTCGCCGCCGATCATCCAGACCGATTTTTCGACCAGGTAGTCGGCTACCGACAGCAACTGCTTGGCGGTGTCGCTGGTGCAGCCTTCGAGAATCGACTTCAGCTTGTTGACCTTCTGGCGATGAACCTCGATGGCTTCCTGGGTCGACTGATCGCCTTCCTTGATCTCGGTCATCAGCTGCTTGGCTTCGCCGCACTTGTCGCTGGCGCATTCGAGCAGCTTGTCGAGCAGTTCGTATGCATAGGTCTTGAATTTGTCGCAGGCGAGACGCATACCATAACTGAATTCGGCAGTATCCTCGAACAGGGAGTTGTTCCAGGAGGGGCCGAGGCCGTCCTTGCGAGTAGTCCAGGGGGTAGTCGGCAGGTTGCCGCCATAAATGGACGAGCAACCGGTAGCGTTGCCCATGATCAGGCGATCGCCGTAGAGCTGGGACAGCAGCTTGACAAAAGGCGTCTCGCCGCAGCCGGCGCAGGCGCCGGAGAATTCGAAAGTCGGCTCCAGCAGCTGGCTGCCTTTAACCGTGGCGCGGTTGAGCAACGCCGGATCGGTTTCGGGCAATCCGAGGAAGAAGTCCCAGTTGGCCGCTTCCTGCTCGCGCAGGGGAGCCTGGAATTCCATGTTGATGGCCTTGTGCTGGGGATCTTCCTTGCTCTTGGCCGGGCAGTTATGAACACAGGCGCCGCAACCGGTGCAATCCTCGGGAGCTACCTGCAGGGAGTACTTCTTGCCTTCCATGCCCTTGCCGCGGGCGTCGCAGGATTTGAAGGTCTCGGGCGCACCGCTCAACTGGTCGGCCTCGTAGATCTTCATGCGGATGGTGCCGTGGGGGCACATGAAGGAGCAGATGCCGCACTGTACGCACAGCTCGGTATCCCACACCGGGATGTTTACCGCGATGTTGCGTTTTTCGTACTTGGCGGTATCGGTGGGGAAAGTACCGTCGGAAGGCATGGCCGATACCGGCAGTTCGTCGCCAAGGCCGGCGATGATCTTGGCAGTAACGTTCTTGACGAACTCCGGAGCCTCACCCTCGACAGCTTCCTTCATGGCGATGGCGCTGTCGGCCGCAGCCGGAACCGCTACCTGCTGGATGTACTTCAGGGCGGCATCGACTGCCTGGTTATTCATGGCCACGACCTTCTCGCCGGCCTTGCCGTAGCTCTTCTCGATAGCGGCGCGAATCTCGGCCACTGCCTGATCCTTGTCAATGATGTTGGAGATGGCAAAGAACGCGGTCTGCATCAGAACATTGATACGGGCGCCAAGTCCAATCTCGGTGCCAAGGCGCACACCATCGACAACAAAGAACTTAAGTTCCTTTTCAATGATGGTCTGCTGTACTTCGCGGGGCAGCTGAGCCCAGACCTGATCCTTGTCGTAGGGGCTGTTGAGCAGGAAGGTCGCACCCTGCTTGGCTTTGCCGAGCATGTCGTACTTCTCGAGGAAAGAGAAGTTGTGGCAAGCCACGAAGTCGGCCGCGTCAACCAGATAAGGCGAGCGGATCGCTTCCTTACCGAAACGCAGATGGCTGACGGTCACGGTACCGGCCTTCTTGGAATCGTAAACGAAGTAGGCCTGAACCTTGTTATCGGTGGTATCGCCGATGATCTTGATGGAGTTCTTGTTGGCACCGACGGTACCGTCCGAACCGAGGCCGTAGAACATGGCGGCATAGCCTTCGCTCGGCACCTTGAAGGTCGGATCGAAGTCGAGGCTGGAACCGGTTACGTCGTCGTTGATACCGAGGGTGAAGTGATTCTTCGGCTTGGGCTGAGCCAGATTGTCGAATACCGCCTTGACCAGAGTCGGGGTGAACTCCTTGGAGCCGAGCCCGTAGCGACCACCGACGATGGTCGGGTATTCGTCCAGATCGGCCAGCCCGTCGCTCATAGCTTCACCGATGGCAGTGCGAACGTTCTGATAGAGAGGCTCACCGAGAGAACCGGGCTCCTTGGTCCGGTCGAGGACGGCAATCTTCTTCACTGAAGCCGGCAACGCTTTGGCCAGAGTCTCGGCGGGCAAAGGCATGAACAGACGGATCTTGAGCAGACCGACTTTCTCACCCTGAGATACCAGATAGTCGACCAGTTCATGTGCGGTATCGGTACCGGAACCCATCATGACGATGACGCGCTCGGCGTCCGGTGCACCAACATAGTCGACCAGGTTGTATTGGCGGCCGGTAAGCTTGGCGAACTTGTCCATCTGAGCCTGAACGATGCCGGGAACCGCTTCGTAATACTTGTTAACCGTTTCGCGACCCTGGAAGTAGACATCCGGGTTCTGCGAAGTACCGCGCAGCTTGGGCCGCTCGGGGGACAGGCCGCGCTCGCGATGGGCGCGCACCAGCTCGTCGTCAACCATGTGGCGCATGTCGTCGAAGCTCAACTCTTCGACCTTCTGAATCTCATGCGAGGTACGGAAGCCGTCGAAGAAGTGCAGGAAAGGCACACGGGACTCCAGGGTCGCCGCCTGGGCGATCAGAGCGAAGTCCATGACCTCCTGAACGTTGTTGGAAGCCAGGAACGCCCAGCCGGTGGCCCGGCAGGACATAACGTCGGAATGGTCACCGAAAATGGACAGTGCCTGGCAGGCCAGGGAACGGGCCGACACGTGGAATACGGTCGGGGTCAACTCACCGGCAATTTTGTACATGCTCGGGATCATCAGCAACAGACCCTGCGAGGCAGTAAAGGTGGTGGTCAGAGCACCGGCCTGCAGCGAACCGTGCACAGCACCGGCCGCACCGCCTTCGGACTGCATTTCAACAACGTCGGGAATAGTACCCCAGATGTTCTTTTCTCCGGCCGCACTTTTCAGGTCGGAGATTTCGCCCATATTGGACGAAGGAGTGATGGGGTAAATCGCGATTACCTCGTTGGTGGCGTGGGCGACGTGCGCCGCAGCCGTGTTACCGTCAGTGCAAACCATCTTGCGTGACATGTGAACCTCCTAATTTAGCTGTATTTGGATTCTGCCTAAAATATCGTTCGAAAGTTACATCTGTCTCTGCTTAGTAAACAACTGTCTTACCAGGCGACAAATCAAGCAAACCGCGAACCGCCGTCGGACCATCCCCTCAAATGGTCTGACGCCCTTCTACGGCACGATTGACTGTTGCCTCGTCGACATATTCCAGATCGCTACCTAAAGGTATGCCGTGAGCCAGACGGCTCACGCGAATGCCGAGGGGGCGGATCAAACTGGCCAGATAGTGGGCCGTTGCCTCTCCTTCGACACTGAAATTAGTTGCCAGCAACACTTCCCGAACCGGGCCGTTCTCCAGCCGGCTCATTAGCTCGGCGATTTTGAGCTCCGCCGGACCAATACCGTCCAGAGGCGACAACGCCCCATGCAGCACATGATAGCGGCCCCGGAAAGAGCGGCTGCGCTCAACGGCTATAAGATCCTGCGGCTCCTGCACGACACAGAGCAATTCGTCGTCGCGAGCCGGATCGCTGCAGATGACGCAGGGATCGTCCTCGGTATAGTGAAAGCAGGTCGAACAAAAACGGGTCCGTGCCTTCATCTCACGAATGGCCTCGGCCAGCGCCTCGGCCTCCGCGTCCGGTTGCCGCAAAATAAAAAGGGCCAGCCGGGTCGCCGTTTTTTTTCCTATCCCCGGAAACTTGGCCAGCTCTGCAACCAGTCGATTGAACGAAGGGTTGAATTTTGAGTCTATCATAAAATTTCAGCCCGTTTCAACATTTTTCAAATAACGTTCTATTGCTTTTTTCAGACAAAAAAATATTTGCCCTCTCGGGAATCTACCCAAAACATGGCGACTACAAACTTCGGCCGCTCAAGAATCATGGCACACAAAAACTGCCGTACCCCACCAAAAGGGTCAAAAAAGTCCAGGAATATTCATACCGCCGGTGATCTTGGACATCTCTTCCTGGGCCATCGCCTGGCTCTTCTTGATCGCCTCGTTGACCGCCGCCATCACCAGGTCCTGCAGCATTTCGACATCCTCCGGATCGACCACACTAGGCTCAACCTTGAGGTCCACCAGCTGCTGAGCGCCATTGACCGTGGCCGTCACCATGCCACCGCCAGCCGAGGCTTCAACTTCACGAGCCTGCAACTCCTGCTGCATGCGGGCCATCTTCTGTTGCATCTGCTGCGCCTGCTTCATGATATTTCCAAGCCCTTTGGCCATATCCTTATCCTCCTCGCCCCGTACGGGTCTTAGGTTTTACAATACCGATCGACATACCGCAATCCGCCACAACCGTCTATAGCGGCGGCGAATCACTCTTTGTCGAGCGGCTTGATTTCCACGATTTCACCACCAAGAATCTCCTGCGCCGCCTTGACGACGGGATGATCCCGTGCTTCCTTTTCCAATTGTTCCTTACGCCCCGTTTCCCGCGAGCGCCGTTCTTCAGCCAGGGACGGGGGCACCCGGTCGCCCTGATCGTCGGCTACGGCCACAATACGAACATTCAGAGACTGCTGAAAAAAACCTTCGGCCAGGCCCTGAAAAATCGCCGCCGTTTCGGCGTCCTTCATCTGCTCAAGATGAAATGAACCGGCAGCAAAACCGACTTCCAGATCCGGCAATTCAAAACGTACTGGCCGACCATGCTCCAGAATAGAACCGATCCGCGGCCGCTCCTTGCGGACATGCCGCACCAGCTCCGGCCAACTGTCGATACCGGTAGCGGACCTGACGACAGGCTGGGCGGTAGCTCCTGCCGATTCAAGTGGCGGCACGGCCTTTTTCGGTGGCGGCTCCACTGCCGGCGGCTCCTCCGCAGGGACCGGAACCGGTTCTGCCGGTGCCGATCTGGCCACCGGTGGCGCAGCAACGGGCCCGCCGCTGGCCAGACGTCGTTCCAAGTCCTCGACCTTACGCAGCAAAGCACCGACCTCTTTACCCGGCGGCAGGTGGGTCAAGCGCATCAGGGCCATCTCCAGGGCCAGGCGCGGAAAGCTTGATCCGGCCAGCTCAGCTTCGGTTTTGACCAGCAGGGTCACCACCCGCTGCAGATCGTCGAAACTGCCCTTGTCGGCCAACTGTTGCAACTGAGCCAACTCGTCAGCCGTTGCTTCCAGCAACTCCGCAGGCTCGGTCACGACCTTGAGCAAGACCAAGGCCCGAAATGCCTCGACCAACTCCTGGCAAAACTGACGGAAGGAATGCCCCAAATCGTCCACCCGGCGCACACTATCCAGCACCCGTCGGCTATCGCGTTCGACCACCCCCTCGACCGTGTCGAGCAGCAACCGGCGATCGACCATGCCGAGCAACCCCTGCACCTCTTCGTCCGCCACCTCCATGCCGCAAAAGGCGATAATCTGGTCGAAGGTCGACAGGGCATCGCGCATACTACCCTCGCCACGGCGCGCTACCAATGCCAGGGCGCGATCGGAAATCTCGATCTGTTCGGCAAGTGCGATCTCCCGCAGACGGGCCGTCACCGCCGGCAGCGGTATTTTACGAAAATCGAAGCGCTGACAACGGGACAGTATGGTAATCGGGATCTTGTGCGGCTCGGTGGTGGCAAAAATGAACTTGGCGTGAGCAGGGGGCTCTTCCAGAGTCTTCAACAGAGCGTTGAAGGCATTGATGGAGAGCATGTGCACTTCATCGATGATGAAAATCTTGAAACGGGAACGGGAAGGCAGGTAGCGGATATTTTCCCGCAACTCGCGAATATCGTCTACGCCGGTATTCGAAGCGCCGTCGATCTCAAAAACATCCAGCCCCTGGCCGGCGGTGATCTCCAGGCAGGATGAGCACTGCTGGCAGGGCTGCGGAGAAAGCCCCTGTTCGCAATTCAGGGCCTTGGCGAAAATCCTTGCGGCAGATGTTTTACCGACGCCGCGCGCACCGGTAAACAGAAAGGCGTGATGCACTCGCCCGGAATCGATGGCATTGACGAGGGTCCGGCTGACATGCTCCTGACCAACCAGGTCCTCAAAGCTCTGAGGCCGGTACTTCCGGGCCAGAACCACATAGGACATTTAGCTCAAAGGTCTCCGTAACCAAGGGGGAATTTGAGCAACCAAAAAAAGATTGCCGATACAAGTGACAGCCAGGCACCCCCACGGCACACGGCTGAGGCCGCTACCGCTGCTCCCTCCCGGGCCTGACGGGGTTTACGGCCGTCCGTTGCGCGGGACCCGGCTGTCACTTCTATCGGCAATGGCCAACGGCCTTTGACAAATAAATCTGGCGGAGAGGGAGGGATCCGCCCACTCTGTCATCGACCTCACGTCGACTCCGGCGTAGACTCCCCTGCGCTCGCTGCCGCGGGCATCCCTGCCCGCTTTTCTGACATTCAGTCAGCGCTCGCTCCGCTTCGAATCCCTCACGGGACCCTTGTCGTGTTTAAAATCTGGCGGAGAGGGAGGGATTCGAACCCTCGGTACCTTGCGGTACACACGATTTCCAATCGTGCACCTTCGGCCTCTCGGTCACCTCTCCGCAGGGAGGGAAGAATACAACAAAGGGCAGTTACTGTAAAGCCCTTTCGACAGTATTTTTATCAGCAAAGAAAACAGGTCAAAGCAGCGACCGCAAAGACCGCCGACACAGGCCTCAACTAGCGGCCGAAGCTAGACCCGGCAGCCAGACCCTGAAAGTCGTGCCGGCCCCGACCTCACTCTCGACAGTCACAAACCCGCCACTCTGGGCCACAATACCGTAGGCCGTGGCGAGCCCCAGGCCGGTTCCCTTGCCCTTTGGCTTGGTGGTAAAAAACGGATCAAAGATATGCGGCAGGACATCCTCCGCAATCCCCTCGCCGTCGTCGACCATCTCCAGCACCACATATTTGCCGGGCCGCGCATCGAGAAAACCGCGGGCCTGTTCCTCATCGAGCTGCATGTCGGCAATGGCTACTGTCAGCCGCCCTCCGGTCGACATGGCATCCCGGGCATTGACCGCCAGATTCAATATCACCTGCTCCAGACGGGCCGCATCAGCCATGACTCGCGCTGCACCTTCACCGGGCAGCACGACCAGTTCGATATCAGCACCGAGCAATTTTTCCAGCATGCCATGCAGACTGGCCACCACGGCATGCAGATCGAGTTCGGCAGGCTGCAATCGCTGGCGGCGACTGAGCGCCAGCAGCTGATCGGTCAAAGCGGCAGCACGCTCTCCCGCCATGTGAATCTGTTCGGCACAACGGGCCAGACGAGGCTCCTCCAATTGATGCTTAAGAGCGTCGCTATAGCCGATAATGGCCGTCAGCAGATTATTGAAATCATGCGCCAGACCAGCGGCCAGCCGCCCCACCGCCTCCATTTTCTGGGAATGAAGCAACTGCTCGGCCAGGTTTTGGCGTTCGGTGTCGTCCAGCAGATAGCCGCGCACCTCGCTCAACTCGCCCTGATCGTCGAAAATCCCCACGGCATTGAGCACCAGATGCAGATTCCGACCATCCGGCGCCCGAACCTCCAAAGCCACACGGTCGATCTTCTTCTCTCGCCGCAGCCTCTCCAGTAAATCCTCCCTGCATGCGGGATCGGGATGTATGGTGCGCATATCGAGCTGCAGAGCTTCTTCTACAGAAGCAAAACCGAAAATGCTGGCAAAAGACGGGTTACAGGCCAGCAGCCGACCGTCGACCGTAACGATATAGTCACCGGTCAGGTCGTCTTCGAAAAACTGCCGGTAACGCTCTTCGCTCTCCTGCAGACGGGCCATGGCTTCCTTGCGCTCGGTGATGTCCTGAATGGCACCAACCAAGCCTCCCAAACTGCCGTCGGGCTTGTTAAAGGTCGCCTTGTGAAAAACCACCTCTTTGACCCTGTCGTCGCGAAGAACCACCTTGCTTTCGTAACACTGGGTTCCGCCCTGGTGAAACAATTCCTCGTCTTTGGCGTAGTAGATGTCGGCCGACTCTTTTGGCGACAGCTCGTATACCGACTTGCCCACTATCTCCTGCCTGGTACAGCCGAAAAACTGTTCAAAGGTCTTGTTACACCCCAAATAACGGCCCTTCTCGTCCTTGGAGTACAAAGGTATCGGAATGACGTCAGCTAGCGTCTTTAAATAAGTGTACTGCTGGGACAGCGCCATCTGCATCTTCTTCCGATCGTTAATGTTGCAGATCTGCTCAGCCACCAGGGACACGTCGCCTTTCCGGTCGAAGAGGGGAAAGCAGCGCACCTCGATATGGCCGATGCGGGGATTAAATTTTTCCCGCACCAACGGCTGGCCAGTGCGAAACACTTCCAGCACATGACAGTCGCCACAGGGCCGCCCCCGTTCGGGATAGAACAGATCGTAGCAGTGGGCCCTCTTGTGCCGCAGGTGTTCCGGCACATATTCGTAACCACCGCGCCAATTGCACATCTCAATGCGCAGGTCGCGGTCGATCACCGCCAGAAAATCCGGGATCTGTTCAAACATCCATGTAAGCAGCGAAGAAGCCTCCATCCAAGCCTCCAAAAGAAATCCCCAAAGCTACAACTCAACAGGATACCTATTAATAGCTGATCATACTGGGCAGACGCAACAATTTGATTTACGTCCAGCCTTCCCGGAGAAGCCACTCAGCCGACAAAGAAAATATTTTAAAAAAAATATTTGACATAAATTACCGCTTGCAATAAAGTACCATTCCATGAGCGACGTAACTGCCGAACTGAATACCGAAAAGATCCGTCAAATGGAAGCTACCTGCCGTGCACGCGGCCTGAGCCTGACCCATCAACGCCGTGCACTGCTCAGCGCCCTGGCCTGCCGCAAAGACCATCCGACCGCAGACCAGCTCTATGACGACTTGTGTAAAAACATCAAAGGCCTGTCGCGGACAACAGTCTATCGCATTCTGGAAACGTTTGTGCGCATCGGGCTGGTGGTCAAAATCAGCAGCCAGCAGGCCAAGGCGCGCTTCGATGCCGACACCAGCCGCCACCACCACATCAGCTGTGTGGAGTGCGGCGAGGTCGCTGATTTGTTCGACCCGGCCTTCAACCTGCCGGAGCTGCCGGACGAACACCCTTCCGGGTTTCAGCTATACGATTACGCTATAACTTTTATCGGCCTTTGCCCCCGCTGCCAGCGGGACGGCAGCCACACAAAACAAAAACCACTCAATCCGTAACAACTTTTTATTCACTTGATGGCTTTATTGCCTCAATCAACCCACTCAATCATTAGGAGGAAACACCATGGCAGAACTGAAAGGCTCCAAAACCGAACAGAATCTCTGGGAAGCTTTTGCCGGCGAGTCCCAGGCCCGCAACAAATACACCTACTTCGCCGCAGTGGCAAAAAAAGAAGGCTATCAGCAGATCGCCGCCCTCTTCGAGGAAACCGCCAACCAGGAAAGAGCCCATGCCAAGTTGCACCTGAAGGCCCTTGAAGGCATCGGCGACACCATGGAAAACCTCAAGGCCGCGGCCGCCGGCGAACACGAAGAATGGACCGAGATGTACCCGCGCATGGCTAAAGAAGCCCGAGAAGAGGGTTTCACTCAATTGGCCGCCATGTTTGAAGGCATCGCCGCTATCGAGAAAGCACATCAGGAGCGCTATCAGAAGCTGCTGGAAGCCGTAGAGAACGGTACCGTATTCGCCAAGCCCGCACCGGTTTCCTGGGAATGCCGCAACTGCGGCCACCATCTGATCGACACAGACAAGGCTCCCCAGCTCTGCGGTGTGTGCAAGCACCCCCAGTCTTTCTTTGAAATCACCAAAACCAACTATTGATCGTTGGACAGGACCGTTGCATCGACCGGCCGGCCCGGCCCGTTCGGCCCGGCCGGCAACAAAACAAACGTTGGAAAACACTGAATAATCATTTATTATTCAATCATCGATAACGGCCCTTACCCTATCACTCTAAGGAGGAATCCATGGACAAGTATGTCTGCCTGGTCTGCGGCTACGTTTACGATCCCGAAGTAGGCGACCCCGACAACGACATCGCTGCCGGCACCGCCTTTGATGATCTGCCTGAGGACTGGGTCTGCCCCATCTGCAGCGCACCCAAGGATCAGTTCGAAAAAGAGGAATAATTCAAGACCGGCCCCTGCCATCTTCATAACGAACGGCAGGGGCCGCATCACCTAAGCGGCTCTGGAAAGGACTCGCAATGAAAGCGCAACAAATCGCCGAAGGCATCTACGATGTCGGCGCCACCGACTGGAATGTCCGTGACTTCCACGGCTATTCCACGGATAACGGTTCTACCTACAACGCCTTTTTGATCATCGACGAAAAAATCACCCTGATCGATACAGTGAAGGAAGAATTCACCGATCAGATGATGGAAAAAATCGCTTCGGTGATCGATCCGAAGAAGATCGATTACATCGTCAGCAACCACACCGAAATGGACCACTCCGGGGCCCTGCCCCGCGTCGTACATAGAATCGGCAAAGACACTCCGGTCTATTGCTCGAAGATGGGCCTGAAAAACCTCACCGCCCATTTCGGACAAAAGATCAACTTTCGCGCGGTAGCCGATGGCGAAGAGCTGTCTCTGGGCAAACGCACCCTGCAGTTTTTCGAAACCCGCATGATTCATTGGCCGGACAGCATGTTCAGCTACCTGAAAGAGGATAAGATTCTCTTTTCCAGCGACGCGTTCGGCCAGCACTATGCCGGTCCTGAGCGCTTCGACGACCAGATTGGCGAGGCGATAATGCCCCACGCCAAAAAATATTTCGCCAACATCCTGTGGCTCTTTGCGCCGATGATCAAAGGCTTGCTGACCAAGCTCAACGAGCTCAATCTGCCCATCGAGCTGATCTGCCCCGACCACGGCATTCTCTGGCGCGACAATCCGGCAAAAATCGTCGAAGCCTATGTCGAATGGTGCGAGCTGCAACCACAGCAGGACAAGGCCCTGGTGATCTACGACACCATGTGGCACAGCACTGAAGCAATGGCCGAGGAGATTGTCGCCGGCTTGGCCGCCGAGGGCATCGCGGCCAAACCGATGCATCTGCGTCAGTGTCATCGCAGCGATGTGGTTACGGAAGCCTTCGATGCCAAAGCCATCGTAATCGGCTCGCCGACCCTGAACAACGGTCTGTTTCCGACCGTGGCAGACTTTTTGACCTACCTCAAAGGGCTCAAGCCGAAAAACAAGCTTGCCGCTGCCTTTGGCTCTTACGGCTGGAGCGGCGAAGCCCCCAAGCTGGTGGCCGGAGAGTTGACTGGCATGGGCCTGGAAATGATCGAAGACCCGCTAAGAGTACAATACGTCCCGGACCAGGGAGGATGCGAGTGCTGCTATGAATTTGGCCGCCGCATCGCCCAGGCAATGAAAGGTTGACCGCAGCAGATACCGAACCTGCAACAGGGCCGTTTCCCAGTGGAAACGGCCCTGTTTTTATCTGGCGCAACCCGGCAGCACCCTTGACTCGAACACCTCCCTGTTGATAACTTAGAGGAGCTGTCGCTACCCTAATGAATCTTAAAAAGTGCGGCACGACAATTCGAGATATCGCCCTAGGGGAGTTTTTTGACTGAGAGCCCGGTACAGCGGGCAACCCTTTGAACCTGATCCGGGTCATTCCGGCGTAGGGAAGCGGCGCGAACCCCGGAGCCCGGCTCCGGCCAAGGTCGCTGTGTGCGGCCTTTTGTTATTTATGAAGACAATGAAGATACTGCTCAACGAACAACCGCATGAGATTACCGAAGGTACCCGCTTGCTGCAGCTGCGAGACCAGCTGCAGCCGCAGGCCGATGTGCTGATCCGCAACGGTCATGCCGAATCGGGCGACCCGCTACTGGTCGAAGGTGATATTCTGGTCTTTATTGAGCGCGGCCGTATCCCGACGGCCGAAGAACTCGAAGCGCAACTCGTTGCCCGCCACAGCCCCGGAGTCCATCAGCGTCTCAAGCAGGCCACGGTCGGCATCGCCGGACTTGGCGGACTCGGCTCACCGGTGGCCATAGCACTGGCCCGCAGCGGTATCGGCCGCCTTATTCTGGCCGACTTCGACGTTGTGGAACCGTCAAACCTCAACCGCCAGCAATACTTCGTTGACCAGCTCGGCCAGCCCAAAGCCGAAGCGCTCAAAGACACCCTGACTCGCATCAACCCCTACGTAACGGTGGAAGCCCATGTCCTGCGCCTGACCCTGGACAATATTCCACCTCTGTTCGGCGAGGTCGACGTTCTGGTCGAGGCCTTTGACGCCGCCGAGCAAAAGGCCATGCTGGTGGAGACTTTTCTCAGCCAGTGCCCCGGCAAACCGCTGGTGGCCGGCTCCGGCATGGCCGGATTCGGCACGGCCAACAGCATCGTCACCCGGCGTGCAGCAGGCCATCTTTATCTGGTCGGCGACGGCATAACCGCCGCCGCTCCCGGAACCGGCCTGATGGCACCGCGAGTCGGGGTCGCCGCCCATCATCAAGCTACTGCCGTATTGCGCCTGCTGCTCGGCGAAGACCCGGAGGCACCCGTATGAAAACCCTTACCGTCAACGGTCAAACCCAGGAACTAGCAGTCGCCACAGTCGACGAGTTACTGCAACAGTTGCAACTGGCACAGAGCCAGGTGGCCGTCGAACTCAACGGAACCATCGTTTCCCGTGAGGCCTTTGGCGACACACCGTTGCAGGAAGGTGATCATCTGGAGATCGTCCGTTTCGTCGGCGGCGGTTGAACTGCCTTAAAGAAGACATTGAGGAATCTATGGATAAGCTAACAATCGCCGGCCGCAGCTTCTCGTCCCGCCTGATGGTCGGTACAGGTAAATTCGCCTCCCATGAACTGATGGCCGCTGCCCTGAACGCCTCCGGCAGCGAGATCGTCACCGTCGCGCTGCGCCGGGTCGACATCGACCGGCCCGACGACGATCTGCTGGCCCACATCGACCGCGACAGGTTCCTGCTGCTGCCCAACACCAGCGGCGCCAGAGACGCCGAAGAAGCGGTGCGCCTGGCACGCCTGGCCCGGGCCGCCGGTTGCGAGCCCTGGGTCAAGCTGGAAGTGACTCCCGACCCCTACTACCTGCTGCCCGACCCCATCGAAACCCTCAAGGCGGCCGAGATCCTGGTCAAGGAGGGCTTCACGGTGTTGCCCTACATCAATGCCGACCCGGTGCTGGCCAAGCACCTGCAGGAAGCCGGCACCGCCACGGTCATGCCGCTCGGGGCGCCGATCGGTACCAACAAGGGAATCCGCACCCGCGACAGCATCGCCATCATTATCGAACAGGCCACCGTACCGGTGGTGGTCGACGCCGGTCTCGGCGCCCCGTCCCACGCCGCCGAAGCCATGGAGATGGGCGCCGACGCGGTACTGGTTAACACTGCCCTGGCCGTCACCCCCGATCCGGCGCGCATGGCCGCCGCTTTTGCCAAGGGGGTCGAAGCCGGCCGCGAAGCCTACCTGGCCGGACTCGGCGCTGTGCGCGACCAGGCCGAGGCCTCCAGCCCCTTAACCGGCTTTTTGCGAGACTGACCGTGACTTTCCAGGACGAATTCAACCATTGGCACCCGCAGCGGGTGAAACAGCTGATCGCCGATACCGGCCCCGCCCAGGTCGAACAGGCGCTGGCCAACGAGCATCTGCGCCTCGACGATCTGGCCGCGCTTTTGGCGCCGGCCGCCGCAGACTACCTCGAGCCTTTGGCTCAGCGCGCCCATCGCCTGACCCAGCAGCGCTTCGGCAAGACCATTCAGCTCTACGCACCCCTCTACCTGTCCAACGTCTGCTGCAACAGCTGCCTGTACTGCGGCTTCAACGCCGACAACAAGATGGAACGCCGCACCCTAAGCCTCGACGAAGTAGAGCGGGAAGCGCGCATTCTGCACGAGCGGGGCTTCCGCCATGTGCAGCTGCTCACCGGCGAGGCGCCGGGCGCGGTCGACAACGCCTATCTGGCCGCGGCGGTGCAGCGGAT
>ENA-ORCT01000268-ORCT01000268.1-marine-metagenome-genome-assembly--contig:-NODE-268-length-26652-cov-3.508335_pt1 | contig 26652 bp, 23 predicted proteins | sample MGYA00248632_ERZ508511 | MGnify/ENA primary metagenome ERZ508511 (study PRJEB26182, sample SAMN06268839) | marine metagenome | isolation source: Tt an P1-techrep anaerobic enrichment on pine from sediment...
CGGAGCCAGTTTGCTGTTCATGTACCCGTCCTACCCGTCGGTGGGGCTGGAGCCCTTATTTATGGCTTGGTTCGTAGTGATCCTGGCCGGTCTGGGCAACGTGCTCGGAACGGTGATTGGGGCTTTTATCGTGGCCCTTTTAAAAGTGTTGACCGTAGAATATATCGGTTCCGGCTGGGATTTTGTGGTGCCCTCGGCCCTGATTATCATGATTCTGATTTTTAAACCCAGCGGCATATTCGGTTCGGAAGTGCGCGGTATCCTGGATAAATAGAGGAGGCTTCATGGACAAAACCAATCCTGTTAACAGGTTGCTAGACCTGACGTGTTTTACCCCGGCCGGACTGACCGCACTGGCGGTGCTCTTCGTGCTGCCGTTCATCCCACCCTTCAACCATGAATATCTGATTCGATGGTTGATCAGTGCTGCATTTACGGCATCTCTTGCCGTGGCCTTTGACTTTACGGCCGGATTCATCAATATCGTCAATTTCGGATACGCCGCCATCATGGGACTTGGCGGTTACACCTCTGCCATTCTGGCCCAACGGATTGGCTTGAACCCGTGGCTGGGGATGATCATGGGCGGACTGGCAGCGGCCATGATCGGATTAATTATCGGTATGGTCACTTTGCGGCTCAGAGGTATATTCGCCGCATGCTTGGCATGGTTTTTCGGTCTGGCTCTCATGGGGCTGGCAACCAAGATGGTATGGCTGACCCGGGGGCCGCTGGGCATGCGGGTGGATCGTCTGTTTGAAACAGCATCCAATTTGCCCTATTACTACCTGTGCCTTGGTTTGATGGTAGCCGTTTACATTATCTGCCGGCGGTGTACCCGCGGTAAGATGGGGCTGGCGTTCATGGCGATCGGCCAGAACATGGAGGCGGCACGTACCTCGGGGATCAACCCGGTATTTTACCGGCTGATCAATTTCGTTATGTCCTGCGGCCTGGCCGGCCTTCTCGGGGGATTTTACGCCCACTATTACGGGATTCTCACCCCGGACATGATGCATACCTCCAAGACCGTGGAAGTGCTGGTAGTGGTTTACATCGGGGGGAGGGGAAGCTTGTGGGGTGCTGTGGCAGCGGCCTTTCCCTTCATTTTTACCATGGAACTGGTTCGCTCGTCTTTGTCCCATCTGCCGGGGTTGAACCTGCTGCTATACGGTGTGCTGCTGATTGTGGTGATGATTTACTACCCGGGCGGGCTCGAGTATTTCATTAACCGATATTGCCGGCAACCTAAAAACAGGCTCGTTAACTACTTCATGAATGGAACTAAACGTGTCGCGTCAGCAGAACAATTTGCTGGATTGGCCAATTAAAAAAATCAGGTAAGAAAGCGGCAAACAACCTTGAAATGTCCAGGTGGTTGGTAATCCAAAAGGCGAATTTGTTTGATTCCGGCCACTTGATTCGATAGAAGGGTATTTTTCTACTTTGTTTCGGCAAGGTCTTCTTTTGTTGCCCGGTCATTTTTTTTGGGGCCAACTTTGAACCGAGTCTTTCTATAAATGCAGCTGGTCGACTTCGGCCAGTTGCATTTGTGCTTTTACAGCGGCGGCTTGTCGTTGCATCAAAAATTATGGCGGCTGGATGCTGTACCGTGGCACGGACAGGAACCAAATGGCATCACTCCGGTGGTTTGAATAAAACGAGGTGTTGGGGAGGAATGCGTGGTTTTCGTTTTCAGCTGAAGCGTTTTAGGAAGGAAGCACGGTCGGGTGAGTCTGTTTATTCGGGTGGGGCGCAGGATAGATTCTTCCTCCACTCCATCTCGAGATTTTTTTGGAGGAAGAATCTATATCGTTTAGCGGGGTAAATCGTGATTTAAAAAGCGAATCATATCACTTCAAGAAGTAGCTTCATGATAGCTTATTACTTAATCGGTTCGACGTCCATTACCAGATGCCCACTATCCTGATGCAGTCTTTCAGTCATCTTGAGTCCGGTGATTTCAGCTATTACCGTTACAAACCTGTGATCAATAATCGTTTCGCCTTCAATCACATGGCCGCCGTAGATATTGCCTTCCGTGTCGGCAAACACGCCGTGGATATGCTGCGTCGTTTCGCCTTCTTCCGAATCATAGATGAACCCCTCAAGGCTAACGACCTGCAGACAGCCCTCAACAACCGTCGGCGGTCCAAAATCCGGACCGTGGTCGGTGAGTATCACACCTTCGATGGTCAGTTTGCGCACGCTGCCAACCGTAGACAGAATCGTTCCATAGCGAATACCCTGATCGGCGCATGCTTTCTTCAGGCTGGTAATCAGATCTTCTTCTGAAGGTAACTGGATCGGCAATATTTTACCAAAGTTTCCGCAAATCGGATTTCGGGTATAAGTCATCTTTTAATCCTCCTTGATTTTGATTTCTTGGTTGGTTTCGTAAAAAGATTTACTTTAATCAATATCGAACTGTGGGAGAATCCCACCCAGATTGAGTGCTGAATTGTTAACAGAAAATTGTAAATTGTCAACAAAAAAAGGAAGCGTTCCTTTTAAAATCCACCCTGTCCGAATTTTTAGGACGATATGTATTACCCTGTAATCAGCCTTGGCAATTTCCCCCCCCCGGGGGGAACCGGGTAATGGGGCGGCTGTTAACCGGCTATGCGGTCTCGTATAATCGTCGGCATAAACGACATGGGCATTTGTTTCAAAATCGCTGCAAATCTATTTTATGTCAGGAAAATGCCTAGTTCCTAAAAAGCTGGGTTTCAGTGCCGCGGAACTTTCCCGAAAGCTGGGTGTATCGCAGCCATCGGTGAGTATTTCTGTGAGACGTGGTGAGAAGATCGCCAGATCCGAGTAACAATAGCTTGTAGAGGATTAGAAAGTCATAATTTTATCGGTGTACCCATTAAACCCGACTGATCCGCGGTCCTCGTGTGAAATGCCGAATTTTCGGTTTCCCTTTTTTTGATTTGGACAGAAGCGATGCTTTGTAGTACCGATAAGTAATGTTGCCCATTTTTTACGCCATTGCACCGATTTTTGCTCTCATTTTCGTAGGGCTTGGATTGCGCCGAATCAATTTTCCCGGTGACGGATTCTGGCCCGTTTCAGAAAGGCTGACCTATTTCGTTCTGCTGCCCGCGCTTCTGATTCATGGTATTTCCGAAAGGAAAATTCAGGTCGATGGATTGCCTTTGGCTGGAGCGCTATTGTTTGCTGTGCTTTTCGTGGCCTTGCTGACACGCCTTGTCTGGCCGATGCTCAAACTGGACGGGCCTTCATATACGTCGCTTTTTCAGGGCGCGTTTCGGACCAATACATACGTCGGCATTTCTATTGCCGCTGCTCTGCTCGGTCCAGACTGGATGACGTTATCCGCAATGGCCATGATGAGCATGATTCCGGTCATCAATGTGATTTGCGTGCTGGTATTGCTGCGACATGGTTACGGTAACGAAGGTGGTTCCAGGAAGGTCGTGCTGGCGTTGGTGAAGAACCCGCTCGTAGCTGCCTGCCTGATCGGAATGTGCGCAAACATATTAGATTTGTCCCTGCCACGGGTGCTCAATGACCTGCTCGACATTCTCGGACGGGCCGCGCTCCCCTTGGGACTTCTGGCTACCGGGGCAGGGTTGCGGTTTCAGAAGATCGACGGAGGCAAACGTTCGTTGGCCGCATCTTCAGTACTGCATCTGCTTGTCCTGCCGTCTCTAGCGGCCGGCCTTTGTATACTTTTCGGCGGCGATGAACTCGCGTTGCGGACAGCGGTGATTTATACGGCGATCCCGGTTTCCGTCTCGTCGTTCATCCTTGCCCGTCAGATGGGTGGTAACTATCGGCTCATGGCTCAGATAATCACATTTCAGACAATGATTTCCATGGTGACGCTTCCGGTGATGCTGACTGTTCTGACGTAGCGTGAAAGATCCCCTCCCTCAGGAAAGAAAGACTCGGTATCATATCATAACTGTTTATTATTAGATGTTAAATCGTGAATCTTTCAGGTGTCGATGGTGATCGAACTTATCCCTGTCAGCGAGATGTTGAGAGAAGTATTTGATTTGTCTAACAACGAGGCGGCGCCCCAAAAGCGATGGAATCAGAGCAGAATAGACGCTGGGGTTTATATCCGGCAGGCTGATCATAACTAACTTGCCGGGTTAAGAGTTTATTTGCAATTTTGCTCCTAACTGTTTTGGACATTAATCAGAAAATCAATTAACTTTTTTTTGTCTATATATTTTTTAATGACAGCCTTTTGTATTCCTTCGATCTCGTCTTTAAAGTTATTTATAATTACTTGATTGTCCGTTGCAAAACCGGTCAATTTGCCGGTCCGCTTGCCTTGAAACCGATGCGGTGGGAGGCTGGTCATCAGGAATTTGTCTTTTTCGCCGGTTTCCGGATCAGGAGTCTTGAGCACGAACGTAAAGGTCGGGCAGGACTCAACCAAATAGAAATGCCAATTTGGAAACCGCTCCACAAAATCGATTATTTTTGCGATGTGTTTGATCCGCCACTGCTTTTCAATAGGGTCGCTGCAGTTCCGCATATAGTCTTTAAGGCAATTGTGGCAGATATACTGTTCAACCCTATGAGAGGCAAGATTCGCCTCCACGGCCTCTCGTCTTTTCCGGCCAATGGACTCCACAAGATCGTTGTAAATCGGATGCATTGAAGACAATAGTCTTTCGGAATATTTTCTGTGCCCCTCCGCCCTCAGGCTAACTGTGGGCTCTGTGCTGACCAGTACATGACGTCCAGGTATCCGTTCAGTTGAGAGCATCATCAGATCCAGTGAATATCGATCTCTCACTGGTAATAATGCCGACGTAATGTGTCCTTTTACTGTCGTCTGAATAAAAATAGGGATGTCATCTACCGTTAACGATGCTCTGTCAAAAACATTGAGCATCCGATCTGTTTCGATGAGATCAAGATTAAATGCGACGGCAAGCGATATCAGCTTTTCGCGCGCGACGTTTACGACAACTCCTTTTTCCAGATCTCGAATGTAGGTGTTGGTGAGCCCAGAAAGGGCCGCCACCTGATTGCGTGGCATGGGGCTTCTGGATAGAAGTTGCTGGATATATTCAGCGCTGGCCTTTTGTCGATTTAGCACCTGAAGGAGTTCCTTTCGAACAAGTTTTGGCATAATTTTATATGCTTTCCGGAAAAGATTGTCAAATTCTTGGGACCCATAATACGTGAGATACATTGTGCATTACGGCCGAAATATTGGGTATTTCAAAAAGGCTGATTGTTTCTTTTATGGGAATGGATTCGATCGATATATCTTATTAAATTTAAAAATTAACCCGGCTTAATCAAAATTATTAACTTGGCTTAATTTTTTGATTGACATTTATTCTAATAATTGCATTATTGTCACTATGTCTTGAAGACTGTTTCTGTCGAACCCTGTCAGCGCTGAATGTTTATTGGCTCTATAAATTGCGTTTGCTCTTCACCGGCAATCTATTTGTATGCCGATGCCGATTGAAATTAAAAAGAGAGCAGGGAATATGAAAAAATAACTCAGGCTTCCCCCCGAAAAACGACAATCGTTCGTCAAGTGAATTGAGATGCCTAACAGATTTAGATTAGAGGACGGATAATGGTAACAAATTTTAGCGAAATTACCGTACTCGACATGAGCCATGCCATCGCCGGTCCCACCACGGGAATGATTCTCGCCGATATGGGGGCGAAGGTCGTAAAACTCGAGCATCCACATGGTGATCATTTTCGGCCGTTGCTGGGAGGGGCGTATAATGCTGCCGTTAATCGCAATAAACGCGGAATTTCCATTGATGTCAAGAAACCAGAGGGGAAAACGGTAGTAAGGAAACTTATTGAACGCTCAGACGTTTTTCTGGAAAGTTTCACTCCGGGGACCATGGATAAACTCGGACTGGGATATAATGCGGTCAAAGAATTAAACCCTCGAATCATTTACTGTTCTATCTCCGGTTTCGGTCAAGAAGGCCCTTATCACCAGTTGCCTGGATACGACGTTGTAGCACAAGCTATGTGCGGAATTATGATGTGTACTGGCATGCCTGACGGCCCACCGGTGCGTATAGGCGCTTCGTGGATCGATATGGGGGCAGGCATGTATACGGTGATTGGCGTTTTGAAAGCGCTGATCGATCGCCAGCAGACGGGCATGGGGAAACACATCGACGTGAGTTTGTTGGATACGGCCTTGTCTTGGATGTCACCCTTGATTGCTCGTTATTCCATGTCGGGAGAACTTCCCGGTCGCATCGGTTCTGCCCTTGCCGCTTTTTCACCATACCAGGTTTTTAAATGCAAAAACGGCTACGTGTTTATCGGCGCATCAACGGAAAGATTCTGGAAAGCGCTTTGCAGACTATTGAAAATCGAGCACCTTTTAGAAGATTCACGTTATGCGACCAACGCTGACAGGGTGAAAAACCGAAACCAATTGACCAAGTTGATTGAGGTCGCCCTTGTTGACCTAGAACGGGACCATCTGGTTGAAAAACTCAGGGATGCCGGTTTGCCATGCGGCCCAGTTTTGGACATCAGTCAAGTCGTCAGGGACCCTCACGTGTGTCAAAAGAATGTGCTGTCGAGCAGGAAACACCCTGAGTTTGGACAGGTCACCCAAGTGAAGACTCCCATAAATGAAAACGGCCTAATGCCGGACATTTACACCCCTTCGCCTTTTTTGGGGCAACACACGGCCGAGGTGCTGTGTGAACTGGGCTACAGCCAATCGGAAATCGATACGCTATTTAAGCAAGGCGTTGCGATATCCTGCGATACATAAGCCATTGTCCATGAACCTGAGAAACAGGTAAGCAAGGGAGAAAACTTAAACGCTTTAGGTTGGTGTGGATAGTAGTATCTGAAGAACAACCAATAGCAAAAGTACCATGATAAGGGGAGGGGGAAATGAAGAAACTGACCATTTTTTTGATCTTTGCGATGACCTTGGTGATAACAGCGAATTATCCGGCTCATGCAGCGGATGCCGAATTTAAACTGATTTACGAGAGTGTCTACCCCAAAGGGCACATGCGGTTTCTGATTGTAGACGATATTCTGGATCGTATCGAAAGCAAATCGAACGGACGTATCCGTTTCGAGCGACACTACGGTGGTGAACCGGTTGGTAAGAAAGAGGCCATGACCGCTTTGACAAGAGGGGCGATCGATTTGCTGATGGCCTACCCAACGTACTATGATGGTAAAATTGCTATCGGAGACTGGCAGCAGATGCCGTCGAATTTTCGGTCATGGGAAGACTGCTGGGAATTGGCCACCCAGGGCCGTGTGGCCGAGATCATGGACAATGCCTATACCAAAATCGCGCGTGTAAAATACATTACCTGTACGCCGGTTGCTCCCTATAATTTTCAGGTTGCCAAAAAATCGAAGAAGATTCGCAAATTTGAAGATTTCAATGGAATGAAAATCAGAAGCGCCGGTGGCTCGGCTTCCATTACCATCAAACTGATCGGTGGGTCTCCGGTCATGACGGTCGGCGGGGAATACTATCAGGCGATGCAAAAAGGCGTTGTCGACGCCGGTCTGATGACAACTTACAGTCTTAAGCAATACCGCTTGTGGGAAGTGGCGGATCAGGTGGTCAACCCACCGTTGATTGGTTATGCCGTTGGATTTTTATGGATGAACGAAAAGGCTTGGAACAAATTACCCGACGAGTTGCAGCAACTCATTTTAACAGAGTCTCGATCACGGGAACTTTGGGAAAAATGGATCCGGATCTACGAGGAGGAACAGACCGGTCCGATCATCGAAGAAGCAAAAGAGCACGGTGTCGAGTTTTTTGTTCTGCCGCCACAAGAAGCTGAAAAAATGTATGCTGCAGCTGATCCTGTGTGGAATTGGTATGTCGAGCAGTGCGAAAAGCAGGGAATCGGCGCTGAGGCAAAAGAGGTCGCCAAGTTGATCCAGGACAGGTTTAAACAGAATAAATAGCTCCAGCCGGGCAGGAGGGACGTATCACAGAGGCCTCCCTCCTGCCCCTGCTTTTTGTTGATGACGGAAGGATCTGAAGTGGACAACGCAAGTAAATCAAGCCTTCTGGACAGATATGTCAAGTGTATGGAATGGCTTTCGAAGCAGACAGGCTGGATTGCCGGTTCCCTGTCTTTTATCATGATGATAGCCATTATCCGTGAAGTTGCCGGGCGGTATTTTTTTAATTCACCGACCGATTGGTCCGTTGACCTCAATGCCTTTTTGCTCGTCGGCATGGTTTATCTCGGATCCGGCTATACCACCATTATCGATGGCCACGTGCGAGCCGATTTTTTCTATGCACGCATTACCGGACGGTCCAAGGCATGGCTGGATATCTTCATCGATTTGGTCTGCATATACTACTGCAGCATGCTGGTCTGGGAAGGCTGGAGGCTGGCCTATGAGTCGCTAATTTACGGCGAAGTCTCCTCCGGAGGAGTTCGGTGGCCCCTATTTCCGTTTCAGGTGCTTGTTCCGTTGGGAGCCGTATTGGTGATTCTGTGCATCTTAACCCGCAGCCTGACAAATATTCGATTTCTCATGGGCAAAGGTGAAGCTTATCAAGCGTCTGGAGCTGAACATTGATGGAATGGTGGATATTATTACCTCTGATTATAGCAAGTCTCCTCTTTTTAATTATGCTGGGCGTTCCCATCGCCTTCAGTCTGGGAGCTCTTTCATTAACCCTGATTCTGATTTTTTTAGGCCCGAGACAGTTAATTCTATTTTCAACAACCGCTTTTGGGCAGATTAATAATTTTGCATTGGCCGCCATTCCACTTTTTATTTTCATGGCGGAAATCGTCCTGCATTCCGGCGTCAGCCAGGACGCCTATGACATGCTCTCCAAATGGACAGGACGGCTACCAGGCGGTTTGGCTGTCGCAAGCCAGTTGACCTGTACTTTGTTTGCCGCTGTATCGGGAGCCAGTACGGCAACGGCCGCGGCCGTGGGGCGCATTGCCGTACCGGAAATGCTTGAGCGAGGCTACGACAAACGCTTAACCTGTGGTTCCATCGCCGCTGGTGGTGCATTGGGAGCCCTGATACCCCCCAGTATCTATATGATTATTTATGGCACCCTGGTCGAGGAGTCCATTGGTCAGCTTTTTATGGGAGGTGTTGTACCGGGTCTGATGATGAGTGCAATGTTTATTGTCCTTATCATCACACGCTGCATAATCAACCCACAGCTTGCCCCGCGTTTGCTGGAAGTAACTTGGCGCGATCGGTGGAAATCCTTATCCAAAGTATGGGCGATTCTTTTTCTCGCTGCCGCCATGCTTGTCTCTATTTATCTGGGGATCGCCACTCCGGCTGAGATCGCCGGTGTCGGATGTTTTTTTGCCTTGTTGATCGGGTTTGTCTATCGGCGACTTAGCTGGGTGGCCATTAAAGGTGCTTTCATGAGCACATGCCGCATCACTTGCTTCATTGGATGGATTCTGGTGGCGGCAACTCTTTTCGGGTATGTGCTTTCCTATCTTCAACTTCCTCAACAGTTGGCTGAATGGCTTGTAGCCCAATCGACCAATCCGTATCTAATCCTCATAGGCATCAACCTTATCTTGATCTTTCTGGGCTGCATCATGGATCCGGCCGGGATTCTTTTAGTTACGATTCCCATTTTTGTTCCTATTATCAAAGCCATTGGTTTCGACCCCATATGGTTTGGCGTTATGTTCGTTGTCAATACAGAGCTGTCTCAGATTACACCCCCTTTGGGGCTCAATCTGTATATTCTGAAAGGAATCGCTCCATCGAATATCAGCCTGAAGGACATTCTTTATGGCGCAGCACCGTTCATGATTTTAGATGTGATTGGTTTGGCGTTGGTCATTATTTTTCCTCAGATCATTTTGTGGCTGCCTTCGAAAATGATGGGATTTTAATGGAGAGAAAAGCGTAATTCGGAATTGTGAGATAAATTATGGAAAATGAAATATCGCGCGAAGCCCTCAAGCTGATCGGGGTGGAAAAACAGCGGAAATATGTGGTCACTAAAAAAGACATCAGGCGATTTGCTCAGGCTATAGGCGATCCCAACCCCCTCTATTACGATGAGGTATATGCAAAGACAACCCGGTTCGAATCGATTGTCGCTCCACCATTATTCTGCCATTCCGTTGCGTTTGAAGATGTTTCCCCCGAACAACTCCCGCCAGACGGATCGCCGGTGGAGGCCGATGTCCCCATACCGGCCAAAAGAATGGTGGGCGGGGGAAGTGTTTTTGAAAATTACATCCGATTCAAACCTGGAGATACAATAGTGGTCAAAGCCAAGATCAAGGACCTCTATACCAAACAGGGTAAAAGTGGCCTCCTGTACTTTATTGTGCATGAGACCTGTTTCTACAATCAGAACAATGAATTGGCGGCCAAAGAGACAGCCACTTTCATTAAACGAATATAAAGTGGGTCGATCATGGAAAACTGTTTGCATGTTGAAGATAGTGTGGCGATGGGCACGAAATTAGGCAAGTTTGTGAAAAAACCCGACCTCAAACAGATTTTTATGTTCAGCGCCATTACATGGAACCGGCATGCTATCCACTATAGCCGCGAGAGAGCCATAAGTGAAGGGTTGCCGGATGTAGTCGTCCAGAGAGCTCTGATAGGGAATTTTTTAGCTCAATTTCTGGACCAGTGGATCAAAGACGTCGGCGATGTTCAACGACTGGAATGGAAAGTGGTTCGCAGTGCCATTCCAGGTGATACCCTGACCTGCACGGGAGTGGTCAAAAAAGAAATTATCGAGAATAATAATAAATTGATCGAATGTGATATTGAAATGGTTAACCAAAGGGCGGAAACCATTGCCAAAGGTGTTGGAACGGTTCGATTTTATACACGCTGATAAGGGACATCATTTGAAGGAAATGCGACGGGTAGTTATCTTTACATTTCATAATTGATACCGAGATCGCCAATACACTAAATTTTTCAGATGTCCCAAGCTTCCATTGACTATTTTCTTTTCATCCCTGTCAGCGAGATGATGAGAGAAGCATTCGATTTATCTGACAACGAGACAGCGCCCAAAAGAGATGGGGCAGGGCAGTCTCCATCGGATGGATGAAAAATGATCCAATACCTGCAACTTATGGCAGACTTAATATGGCAGGTAGAGCATCCTTTCGCTATTCCTACATCTTCCTGTATGCTTTTCAGTTGAACGTATCCACTATTGCCATGATTGTGGGGGCACAGCGCGCTGCGCCGCTGCGCGTCGGATCGCACCGGTTTTACATACGCTCATGGCATCCTGTTTATTGAAGTTTCAAATTAACCGCAGACAGACGCGTATTGACGCAGACGTTTATCCTGCGGACCCTGGCCGGATAAAAAGACACTGGCATTTCGCGAAAAGGTGTCGAAATGCCGTTTTTTTATCTGCGTCGGTCCGTCTTCCAACAAAGGCAAGCTTCCGTCTACGGTCAATGACAAGCTTCGGCGGGACGAGACGACGGGACAGGTCTGCGATAGTCTGGGGTTAATGAGTATTTTCCCAATCAGTCTTCAGAAGATGCCTGAATGGTAAATAAATTGCAGATGCGAAGTTGATCATTGATCAGCAGACCGTCCTGCATATCCTCGGAGTACATGGTTTCGCATCCTCCGAGAAGGGCTGCGGCCACGATCATCGCATCATAAACGCCAAGCCTGTAACGCTCGGCAACAAGCCTCCCCCTGTCGAGGGTTTCGAGGGTCAACGGCTCAGTCGGACACATCGACCGAATCAGCGATAGCAGTTCATTGATTTCCATCCATGACATGGCAAGCCTACGACGCGCCACGTTGGCCATTTCGTTCAGGACCTGCACACTGATCAGACCGCCCGCTCGTACAACTGCCTCGGCTCGATCGGCTTTATCGGTGTCAGTCGACAAGAGATAAAGTAGAACATTGGTGTCGATAAACGCTTTAGTCTCGGACATTTGCATCGTCCCGGTCAAATTTGAAATCGGCGGGAAGTTTTCCCCGAAACTTCCGCAACCGTTCAAGGATGGCCTGTTTGCCGGGTTTTTTCCTCACTTGAAAGACTCGTTCATCTGCAATCAATACTTCAATCTCGTCGCCTTCATGCAATTCCAGTGCTTTGACCACTGAGGCGGGTAACCGAATTGCCAGACTGTTACCCCATTTTGAAACTTGCATAATTGATCTCCTTAAAGATATACATTGTAATAATGTGTATTATCTGTTTGCCTAGTGATCAACCCAGACATGGGGACTTTGACGCACCGACCTTGAAAAAGCGTTATAAAACAAATTGTTAAGGGGATACCCCGGCCTTTCAATTTGACATTTCCATCCAATTCCCGGCATGAAGGAATTAGGGCTCCTTTCGGTAGGGTATTTCGTTATCGCGTCACGACCACATGCTGCCTGGCGTCTTTTGGAAAGCCTTTCACTTCATATCTGAAGGGTCCTATAATCAATAAAAAGGAGCGTCTGATTTTACCCCCTCCCTCAATCCCTCCCCATCCTTCGCGGCAACCGCTACGGCGGACATGCCACCAGGGGATGGACGCATTTTTCTCCTCCCCCTTGATGGGGGAGGCCGGGCGGGGGTGAAACGTCAGAATAGTTCAATAACCTTTTTTTCGGTTATAGTTCCCTATCTGAATGCCCGAATTCGGTTATCCCGGCAGACTCTAACCCTCCGGTATGATCACACCCACGGACGGTTGCCCGTTACCCCATTACGGAATTCGACTACTCTTAAAATTTAGGAAGGGGAGGTCCTGATGAAAAATGGAATGCCAATAGCAATCGGACTTCCTGCCCGGGCCTTGTGCCTGGTTGTCTGCCTGGCGACGATTTCATTCGCCCAGGTGGAGGTGCTGGACGAAAATCAGGCCCCGGGCAGGGCGCTGGCTCAGCAGGCTACCAAAGGACGGGAGATCTGGATCACGGCGGATCATTCAAAGCATCCTGTTCTTCAAAACGAGTTCCAGTCCGGGCCGGAGGTTACAGCGGCCTGCCTGTCCTGCCACGAACTGGCCGCCGGGCAGTTTCAAAAGACTATTCACTGGACGTGGTTGGACCCCAATGTCGAACCGGAATTGAAGGTTGGCAAGGGGGGGCTGACCATGAACAATTTCTGTGTGAACATTCAGTCCAACGAACCGCGATGCACATCCTGTCACGCCGGTTACGGATGGAGGGACAAGCACTTTGACTTCAGCAACCCCCACGCAGTGGACTGCCTGATCTGCCACGAGCAGACAGGGACCTATAAAAAATTTCCAACCGCTGCCGGATTCACGGTGGACAAACCCACGGTGTTCAAGGGAAACGGTAAAACCTACAATCCGCCGGACTGGAACGCGGTGGCCCAGAGCGTTGGGCGTCCCACCCGTCGGAACTGCGGAACCTGTCACTTTTTCGGTGGCGGCGGTGACGGTGTCAAACACGGGGACATGGATTCTTCCTTGATGAAACCCAACAAGGAACTGGACGTTCACATGGGAATCGACGGCCAGAACTTCGACTGCGTCCGTTGCCATACCACCAGTGTCCACCATATCGCCGGGCGCATCTACTCCACTCCGGCCGCCACCGAACGGAAGAGCCTTATCGAGGACGATCTCACTCCTAAAATCCTGTGCGAGTCCTGCCACAGCCGCACACCTCACAAGCCGGGAGTGAAGGCCAACGACCACACTGACAAGGTGGCCTGTCAGAGTTGCCATATTGCCCATTTCGCCCGGGTAAACCCAACCAAGATGTGGTGGGACTGGTCCTCTGCCGGAAAGAAAAAAGACGGCAAACCCTACAAGGTGAAAGACGATCTGGGCAAACCCGCCTACGATACCAAGAAAGGCGACTTCAGGTGGGCCAGAAACGTCCAGCCGGAGTATTTCTGGTTCAATGGGGCCATCAATACCCTGACTGCTCTGGACCCCATCGATCCGAGCAAAGAGGTTGCGGTCAGCTGGCCGGTTGGGGATATGAACGACCCCAATTCCCGAATTTTTCCCTTTAAGGTCCACCGCGGCAAACAGGGCTACGACAAAGTCAACAAGACCCTGCTGATTCCGCACCTGTTCGGCAAAAAGGGCACCGGGGCCTACTGGGCGGAATACGATTGGAAGAGGTCCTTTGACAGCGGCATGGAATATGCCGGTCTGCCCTTCAGTGGTGAGTTCGATTGGGTGGAGACATCCTACGTGTTCCCAACTACACACATGGTTGCCCCTAAAGAAAAAGCCCTTCCGTGCTCGGAGTGCCACAGCCGGAATGGGCGACTGGCAAATTTGACCGGGTTCTACATGCCCGGGCGGGACGTGAACACGGTCGTTCGGATCCTGGGGTGGATCGCCGTGCTGGGCTCCCTGGCCGGTGTATTTATCCACGGCCTGGGGCGATTCATCGCCGCCGGCAGAAAGGAGAAATAATCCATGATTGGAAAGCGAATGATCAATATTTACCTCTATACCCGGTATGAGCGCTTCTGGCACTGGCTGCAGACCATCCTCATCGTGCTGCTGCTGATTACCGGTTTCGAAACCAACGGCATGTTCAAACTCTTTGGTTTCAAGGCTGCAGCGGAAATCCATAATTTTTGCGGGATTACCTGGCTGATCGCCTTTGCATTTTTTGTCTTCTGGCTGTTTACCACCGGGGAATTCAAACAATACGCCCCCACCACCCGGAAGATGTTTGAGGTGATCCGATACTACGCCTACGGGATATTCCGGGGCGAATCGCATCCGGTCCCCAAGCGCCGGGATGCCAAACACAATCCGCTCCAGCGGATTGTCTACCTCTCCCTTGCGGCAATGTTGCTGCCGGTTCAAATGGTAACCGGATTTTTATTCTGGAGCTACAACTCATGGGCGCAGTGGGGGCTTGATTGGCTATCGCTGTATGTTGTGGCCACCATTCATCTGGCCGGAGCGTTTGCGGTTCTGTCCTTTCTGGTGGTTCATCTTTATATGATCACTACCGGTCACAGCATCTTTGCCCATACCCGGGCCATGATTACGGGTTGGGAACTGGTGGAGGAGGGGACGGAAATCGAAGAGTGGGAGCAAAAGGAACGAAAAACGCCGCAACCGGTCAGTTGACGCGACGATGACCTTTCGGTGCCGCCGATTCCCCTTTTGGGGCGGAATCCTGACCTGTTCGGTTGTCCGCTTTTTGCTTGCCGTCGCCATTAAGGAACGCGGATTTAATTAATTGCAAGAAATTGTAATTAATAAAATTCGGGTTCCTAACTTCAGGGGACCAGCATTTTGAAGCCGGTTTCCGGGTCGGTTTCCCGCCGGGCTCTGGTGGCAACCAGTTCGTGGAGGATCGCTTCCATATAGCGCCACACCACCACTCCGCTTCGGATGCAGCCGGTGATGGTGGCCGCGTCACGACCGCAGGCCAGGTGCACGTGGAGTATGGGAGTCCCGGTTTCGTCGGGGAACAAGGTGCCGGTACCGACGGTTTCGTGGACCTGATCCAGCTCCCGGAACATCACCGGAAGGCCGGGTCGGATATCCTCGCCGTTTTCGGGTCCCACAGCCAGCCGGCTGCCGTGGTCGGCGCCGCCTATCAGGATCACGTATCCCGCCGTGATACCCTCGGCACGGGCCAGTTTCTCGATTTCCTCGTGGACCACATCTCCCTGTTCCAGGCGGATGACAAACACCCGCCCTGGTGTTGCCTGTGAATATTTCATTTCATTCTCCGGTTCAGACCGTGCGTCTTGTGGCAGAAAATTCGCTGTTTTTAATCCTTTATTCCAATGCCCTCACTTGAGCGCTTCGGCCGCACGCAGATACCGATCGCATTCTTCCACTTTTTTCCCCTCATCACCGGCTTCTTCCAGGCATTTTTTATATTCATCGATTAATTTAAGCCGTTCCTCATGCACTTTGGCCTCTGAGTCGGCTGCGTTCGCCTTTGCCCGTGATTCCCGCCTTTCGGCACTTTGGCAGGCTCCAATGAACACGACCGCAACAACAATCAGCAACCAATGCGATAATTTCATATTTCCTCCTTTTTTCAATTAAAATTATGAACCAGGGGGACCCTGCCTTTTGGTTTAAAAAAGCCGGGCAAACATTATGGGGTACAATATGAACGTTGTGAAGATCAGACGTCGGTTTTCAGCTGACAGGCGCAAGGCTCATGAAGTGAAAAGCATCGAAGACGATGAGCGGATAGCGGCAGATTTTTTGATTAAGATTAACAAAAAGTATGAAAGTAAAACAACTCAAAATTTTACAGGGTCACCTGTAATCCGAAATATCAACAATCCAGAACCTTTCGAACGGTAATCGCCAGGTCCCGCCAGTCAAGCGGTTTCAACATGAAGGCCATGGCGCCGAGTTCCAAAGCTTTTTCTTCATCAATGTTTTCGCTGAAACCGGTGCAGAGAATTGTTTTCACAGAGGGGTTAATCTTTAACAGATTTCGAATGAGTTTATCCCCGGTCATTTTCGGCATTGCCATATCTGTGATCACCAGATTGTACCCATTCGGATTGGACCGAAATCTCTCCAATGCTTCAACAGGATTTAAACGGATCTCGACCTGGTAACCCAGAAATCCCAACATTCTGCTCCCCAAGTTTAGCAGAGTTTTTTCGTCATCAATAAACAAAATCCGTTCATTTCCCTTTGGGATATTCTGGTCGATTTTGATTCCCTGCGGAGGCTCTCCATCGATTACAGGAAAAAGCAGGCTGAATGATGTTCCATTTCCGGATTGACTCCGGACCGTTATGGCGCCGTTGTGGTTCTTGACAATTCCGTGGACCACGGAAAGCCCCATGCCCGTTCCCTTTCCCACTTCTTTCGTCGTAAAATACGGATCAAAAATACGGTCCAGAATCTCGTGCTGAATCCCATCCCCCGTATCTGCAACGGTCAGGCGTATATATGTTCCCGCCGGCAGGTTGAAGTCAAAGAAAACCTCTCTGTTTTTAAGCTCTACTCTTTCGACTGCGACTTCCAGAATCCCTCCGTCCCTCTGCATGGCATGGGACGCATTGGTGACCAGATTGATGATTGCCTGGTGAAGCTGTGTCGGGTCTCCCAGAATGGTACAGCTCTCGTCCGTTAGCGTCTTTTGAAACTCGATGCTTGCAGGAATTGACGATCTCAGGAGTTTGAGAGATTCATTTGCAATTTGAACGACATCGACTCGCTCAAACCGTTCTTCGGCTTTGCGGCTGAAACTTAACAGTTGCCTGACGATTTTCTTGGCACGGCGACTTGCCTTCTGAATTTCCTCAAGATATTCCCTGCCTGCGTGCCACTCGGGCACTTCATACATCGCCAGGTCCGCGTTACCGATAATCATACCTAAAATATTGTTGAAATCATGGGCGATGCCTCCGGCTAACGTACCGATGGCCTCCATCTTATGGGCCTGCCGAAGTTGACCCTGAAGTTTTTCATTTTCTTTTGAGGCGCGTTTACGGTCTTCAATCTCCCGAAGGAGCCTGATGTTGGTATCCTCCAGTTGAGCCGTACGTTCGAATACCCGTTGTTCCATCTGATCGCAGGCGCTCCGAAGCGCTTTCTCGGCTCGTTTTCTTTCGGTAAGGTTGGTAATAATTGTAGCCAGTTCATTGACAATGCCTTTTAGATATTCAATCAATTGTTCGCTGAATGCAAAGGCGCGGTTACTGTAAATTAAAAATGCGCTGCGGCATTGACCATCGATTACAAGCGGGATGGCGAGGTTTGACCGATAACCATAGGCCAAAGCAAATTCCCGCCATTTCTCGAAATCCTCATCGTGTTCAAGGTCTGCATACCCGAAAGGCTCTTTGGTTAAAATGGCCACACTCATGGCGCATTTCGCGTCCTGGGGGTTATCTTCATAGGCCAGTTGCAGCCCATCCAGGTATTTTTCGTACTTGCCGGCCCACAGCACCGGAACAATAAGCTTCTCGTTCTCACGGAGTTCGGCATACCAGGCCATGAAAAAGCCGAATTTATCAACAATCATATCGAGGGATTTCTGAATGATTGAATGAAACTCTGCTCCAGTTGCGTAAAACATCCGCAGTTCGGATACAACGCTCTGGTAAGAGGCGAAAATTTTATAATATTGCTGGTTTTCGCTCATTTACATCACGATTTAACGCTCTTGAAGTTGTCTCATGATTTGAATCGAATCCAATTTAATGGGGTATATCAGCAAGACTGAGGGTTGTAAAGGATAGCACCGGGATCAGGCAGGTGAGCTCGTCCTAACAGGACTCCATTATTTATTCTGCTAACGCGGACAAGCCGCAACCAAACAAGCGTCAGTGGCGCGAAGACTAAGGAACGCGAATTTAATTAATTACAATTTCTTGCTCCGCCTTCGCCAAGGCTACGGCGCATTTCGCTGTTTATTCATTGGGTAAAGGATCTCATTGTCTGTTGGCCCATCTTCGGCGTTGCGCCAGCGGCCTCATACGTACAGTATGAAACCGCTGACGCGCCTTGAAGATGAACCAACATACTGCGCAATATTTTTGCAATTAAATAAATCCTCGTTCCTAAGCGTCTGGGTTGGCACTTGTTGGGATATGGTTTTATCGGGATCGGAATCGAAGTCGAATTCCTCGATACCGTAGTCTGCGGAATCCTCCTTGGCGCGGCGCCCCTTCATCCTGATTCACAGAGCATAGGGATATCTCGATCCCGATCCCGATTGTGAATAGCCGAACAGGTTTCTTGTTTTTTTGACAGAGATTTTTGAATAAGGCATCAGCATGCCCGGGACGTGGTCCCGGGTTGGTGGGTCACTTCGCTTCAAGGCTTTGTCTATCCATAGTACAGCCGGTCTTCGAGTTTCATAAAACCCCGGATGGCATGGGCGGCTCCGTAGGTGACGGGGTCCGGCGGCCAGGGAAATGTTTTCCGTCCCACAAAAAACATCTCCTTTCGCGATGAATCCTGTCCGGCAATCATCTCCGCAATGGTCCTGCCATTGTAAGTGGTCAGCGATACGCCGTGTCCGATGCAGCCCAGGGAAAAGATGGCTTTTTTGTCGTCACCCAGATATCCGATCACCGGTGCCATATCCACCGTTACCGAAACCGGACCGCCCCATCGATGGGTAAAACGTATCCCTTTCAGCTGGGGAAAAACATCAAGCACGTGTCCTTCCAGGTGGGAAAATATCCTGTCGTTTAAATCAATGGTTAAATCGCTGCTGTAGGTGAATGAGACATCACCTCCGCCCATGACGATCCGGTTGTCTTTGGTCAGGCGGTAGTAATGTATCAGATCCCGCGCATCTTCGACACCGGCCCGGCATTGCCATCCGATACTGTCCAGCTGGGCATCGGTTAATGGTTCGGTCATGACGATATGGGTGAAAATCGGTCGCTGGAGCGATTTTAATTGGGGAAAGAGAATGGAGTAAGCGTTGGTGGCAAACACCAGGTACTCAGCCCGCAGCTCTCCGCGTTCTGTCTTTACCGTATAGCCGGATGCTCCGGTTTTTGAAAAAACGGTCACCGGAGAATTTTCGTAGATCGTTACCCCCCGGGATTCTGCCAGTTCTTTCATACCCCTGGCCAGCTTTGCCGGGTTGATGATCCCGCAACGGGGCTCGAACCAGCCGATTTTATAATAATCCGTATGAAACTCCTCGGCCAGCCGCGCCCGGTCCCATCGCTCGATGCCGGACGTTCCCCATTTTTCGATGATCCTGAAGTCATGCTCCACCCGCCGGACCTGGGCCGGGCTGGTGCCCACCAGCAGGTAGCCGCTCCGCTCGTAATCGCAATCAATCCGGTTTCGGGTGATCACCTCATGCAGGTAATCGACCGCTTCTTCCATGTACGTGTGGGCAGCTTTTGCCTTTTCATCGTTGAACCGGAACGAGGTGATCCCCTTGGTCAGTCCGAACAGGGTCATGGAAAACCCGCCGTTTCGCCCGGAAGCGCCATAGCCGCATATATCGGATTCGATGACGCGGACATCGATGGCCGGATCGATCTGCTTGAGGTGATATCCGACGGACAGTCCGGTGTATCCTCCTCCAATCACGATCACATCGGCGCTGTCTTTGCCTGTCAGTTGCGGATTGGGGGTGATGTCTTCGGGCAACGATTCCAGCCACCAGCTTTTTGATCGATAATCCGTCATGGAACACCTCCATAATTTGGGTTGCACAATCTATAGGTGGGAGTTTTTTTGCGTTTGTTAGTCGAATGACTAAATAACGTGAAATGCTGCCTCTGTCAATCGCATACCGCCTTTGCTTCCCCTTGGAGATTTTTTGTTATTTACACGATGAAAAAAATACTGACGATCACAAATCGTCGTCAACGCCCTGCAGCCGCCACAGGATTCGTCCGCTTCACTGAAATGAGAGCCGGCACCGGCCTGTTTTTCGGCGACGATGGGGGCATCGCGGCATGTTTGTTCTCCGCGATTTTCATTTGGCATTTTAATTGCTCCAGAGTTTAGCGGCCATCATCTTCGTGCCGGTAATTTCATTGAATCGTGTTTCAGGAGAGTTCATGCTCAACTCGACCCGGTCGAAACTCATCTTCAGCTTCCTCAGCGTCGCACTTCTGGTCGGGACCGTGTCGCTGATCATCGGCTGGCAGTTGCTGTACAATTCCGTTTTGAATGAAGCCAACAATCGGGTGAGACAGGATCTGAATGTGGCCCGGGTCATATACGATGATCGGGTGGCGGCTATCCGGCTGTCTCTTGAGACGATAGGTCTCGCAGCCGATTTCAACGACGCGGTGCTGTCCCGCGACCCCGTGATGCTGAATGCCCGTATGGAACGGGTGGCGAGACGATTGGACCTTGATTTTGCCGGGGTTATCTCGGCAGACGGTGCCGTACTCTGTCGAATCGAGGCCGTCAGTTCGTCAATGGCCCCGATTCTCGGAAGGATTCCCATTGTGGATGCGGCCGTTGAAGAGCGCCGGACGGTTTCCGGAACAGTGGCTCTCGAGCGGAGTGATTTTTCGGCCAATCTTTACAATCCGGCGGAAACGTTATCTGTATCGAGCAGCGGGATCCCGACAGGCAAGGACGTGTTCGGCAACAGAATGCCGTGTGCCGGGCAATCGGGCGGGTTGGCCATCGCATCCGCTGTTCCGGTGATAAAGAAGGGGGAGTTGATTGGAACCCTATACGGCGGCATGCTCCTCAACAGCGATCAATCTATTGTGGACAAGATTGGCGGAACTGTTTTTCGCAACGAGGTTTACCGCGGCCACAATGTCGGGACGGCAACCATTTTTTTCCGCGATTTGAGAATCGCCACCACCGTTCTGGAAAAAGACGGCCGGCGCGCCATTGGAACCTTCGCCTCCCGGGACGTGACACAGCGGGTGCTTGGCGAGGGGAGAAAATGGACTGACAGGGCCTTTGTGGTTAATGACTGGTATATCACCGCCTATGAACCCATTACCGATATCCACAATCGACGGGTTGGTATGCTCTATGTCGGGGTTCTGGAGGCAAAGTACCGTGATGTGCGGCAGAAATCGCTTTGGGTGTTCGCCATGATAACCCTGGTCGGGGTTGTCTTTGCCATTGCCTTGGGCGGTCTGCTGGCCAATCGAATTATGCGGCCGGTCAACCAGTTGATTCGCGCCAGCATGGAGATCTCTTCGGGAAATTTTTCGCCGGACATCGGGCCGATCAGTAAAAGTGACATCGGCTTGCTTCAGAAAGAGTTCAAGAAGATGACCGAAGCCCTTGTCAGGCGGGATCAGGAGCACCAGGAGGAAAGTGAAAAGCGGCTGATACAGTCTGAAAAGCAGGCGAGTGTCGGAAAGCTTGCCGCCGGAGTAGCCCATGAAATTAACAATCCCTTGACGGCAGTACTCACCTTTACCCATCTGGTTTTGCGTCGCACCGATCTTTCGAAAGCTGTCAGGCAGGACCTTGAGACCATAGCGCTTCAGACCGAGCGGGTGAGGAAAATAGTCAAGGGGTTGCTGGATTTTTCGCGGCAAAGCCGGTTGGATACCGAAACCCTGGATCTTGACCGCCTTTTGAAAGACTGTATCCATCTGATGGAAAACCAGGCACTGATTCGCGGGGTGACATTGCATTACCGATCCGGTGGCGATCTGCCTGTGTTGACGGTGGATCGGAATCAAATTCAGAGCGTAATGGTCAACATAATCCTGAATGCCCTTGATGCCACCGCGCCTGGCGGAACGATTGAAATTGTGTCGAAAACCAGCACAACCAATAACGGAAAGGGGGTAGAAATTTCCGTGCTCGATACGGGGACAGGGATCGCGCCGGAGCACATTGATAAACTTTTTGATCCCTTTTTCACGACCAAAGAAGTGGGCAAAGGAACCGGACTCGGACTTGCAGTATCCGCCGGCATCATCGACCGCCACGGTGGCAGGATCAGTGTAAAAAGCGAGTTGAGAAAAGGCAGTCTCTTTACTATCTGGTTGCCGTGCGGCAGCGGCGAAGATCGGAAAAATACTTCCGGGTACCGGGGTGAGGATACGCGGCGATGAAAGTGCTGATTGTCGACGATGATGCAATTGTTCTTGAGAGTTGTCGAAGAATTCTGGAGGCAGAGGAATTTGTCGTTCACGTGGCCGAAGATACGGAAAAGGCCCGGACCGTCATGGAAACGGAGGCGGTTTTCGACCTGATTTTAACCGATATAAAAATGCCGGGCAAGGACGGGTTTCAGCTGATTCGTCTGGCACGGGAAACGTGTCCCCAAACCGCTATTCTGATGATGACGGGCTATCTGATACCGGAAGCGATCCAAATGGGTTCGGAGAAGGGCGCTGACGGATTTATCGCCAAGCCGTTTACTCCTGAAGAATTGCTCGCATCGGTCCATGAATCCCTCTCCGCCATCAAACGCAGAGCAATGTAAATGACGGAACGATAACCCCATAGGCATTACCCCGGGCAAATCGAACCGGCCTGACGGCCGAACAAAGGGAGGAAAAATGAAAGAACGCATGTTGGTGATCGATGATGACTCGGCTGTGCTGCAATCCTGCAAAGCCATTTTTGGAGAAGATGGCTTTGATGTTGAAACCACAGCAAATCCCGCAGAAGGTCTTGAGCTTAGCTCAAAAAATAATTATGGCGTCATTCTGTGTGATTGGAAAATGCCCGGGTTCGACGGGCTTGACGTGATTGCCGAACTGGAGGAGCGGGCACCCGATTCGGCGGTGGTGATGTTCAGCGGCTATCCATCGGTCGATCGGGCGACCGAAGCCATGAAGCGGGGCGCCATGGATTTTCTTCCCAAACCCTTTACTCCGGATGAAATTACCGATGTCGTCCATAACGCGGTCAGCCGCAAGCTTAAACAGGAGAAAAAAGCGTTCACCCGGTTTGAGAAGATGTGGAATAAATTCCCCGTACCCAGCATCGACGACAAGGGACCCAAGATCATCGCCGAAACCGTGGCCCAGAATGTCGGGGTGGCCAAAGCCAATTCACCCTGGGTGTCCCTGTTTGTCCTTGGTATACTGGCCGGCGCATATATTGGATTCGGAGGACTTTTTTCCGCCTCCGTGACCTTTGACTTGTCGCCGGCGCTGGGGATGGGGTTGAAAAAGCTCGTCGGCGGTGCGGCGTTCAGCATCGGTCTGATGCTGGTGGTGATCGCCGGGGCTGAACTCTATACCGGCAACAGCCTGATGGTATCCAGTGTCATGATCGGCGAGGTGACATGGCGTCGGCTCCTGGCTAAATGGGGCGTGGTTTATGCGGCAAATTTTGTCGGCTCGGTCCTCCTGGCACTGCTCTTCTATTTTTCGGGCTTGTGGAAAACCGGCGCCGGCCTTTTAGGAGAAACCGCAGTCAAGGTCGCCTATGCCAAGGTTCATCTGGGGTTTGGGGAAGCCTTTGTCCGGGCCGTCGGCTGCAACTGGATGGTATGTCTGGCTGTGTGGATGGCATTGGCCTCCCGTCAGGTGATCGGAAAGATCTTCGCCATTTTTTTCCCGATCATGGGATTTGTGGCCATTGGATTCGAGCACTGCGTGGCCAATATGTATTTTATCCCCACCGGTATTTTCCTGAATCAATGGGCCGGGATTGCACCGGCCGGACTTGATATGGGATCTCTGACGTGGACAGCCTTTTTAGTCCACAACCTGATACCGGTAACCATCGGAAATACTATCGGCGGCGTCGTATTTGTAGGACTGGGATACTGGGGGGCGTACCTGAGGCCGGTGCCGCATTCAGCCGGTTGATCCGCAGGGACCGGTATAAACGGTTGAAAGGGCAGGTACGCCGTGATTCGCGGCGGCGAGTGGGCAGCCGGCAGATCCATGTCCAGCAGATTGTTCACCTTTTCGAATATCTTACCACGTCTTTCGATTCGGATACCGCTTTGTCTTGAATGCCAAGTTGTGATAAAGGGCGTGTGGATTTTATTCAGCGCATGGCAGGCGATTGAAAATCACACACCTACGCACAACCTGGTGTCATATCGGGTTGTTGAGCAAAAGGACCCAAATGACAGAAAAAATTATCTTTGACAATGAACGGTATCTGCAAGAACAGGCTGCGGAAATCAGAAATCGGATCACACAGTGCGATAACAAACTCTATCTCGAATTTGGCGGAAAGCTGCTCTTTGATTATCATGCGGCCCGGGTCCTGCCGGGGTATGACCCCAACATCAAGATTCGGCTTCTGCAGGAACTCAAGGATCAGGCCGAGGTGCTGATCTGCATCTACGCCGGAGATATTGAACGAAAAAAGATCCGGGCGGATTTCGGTATTACCTACGAAACCGATATCCTGAAAATCATCGATGATCTGAAATCCTGGGAGGTTAATGTCAGGGGCGTGATCATCACCCGGTTTGAAAACCAGCCGGCAGCCCTGGTGTTTAAAAAGAAGCTGGAAAGACGCAACATCAACGTCTACACTCACTACTTTACCAAAGGGTATCCCACGGATGTGGATTTGATCGTCAGCAAAGAAGGTTACGGGGTAAACGATTATATCCGTACGGAAAAGCCCCTTGTCATCGTCACCGGCCCTGGACCGGGCAGCGGCAAGATGGCCACCTGTCTGTCCCAGCTCTATCACGACTACCAGCACGGCATCCAGGCCGGCTTTGCCAAATTCGAAACCTTCCCGGTATGGAACCTTCCGCTCAAGCATCCGGTGAACGTTGCCTACGAGGCGGCCACAGCCGATCTCGGGGATCTCAATATGATCGATCCCTTCCACCTGGAAACCTACGACACCAAAGCGGTCAACTACAATCGGGACGTGGATATTTTCCCTGTGCTGAAGCGGATTCTGGAAAAGATTACCGGAGATGACTCCTGCTACCGCTCGCCTACGGATATGGGCGTGAACCGGGTGGGGTTTGCCATCGTCGATGATGCGGGGGCAAAGGAGGCGGCCAAAGATGAATTGATCCGCCGATACCTGCGCTATCGGTGTGAATATGTCCTGGGCTTCACCAACAAAGACACCGTCCAGCGTGCCGAACTGCTGATGAAGGAGTATAACCTGAAACCGGAAGACCGCAGCGTGGTCCTGCCCGCCCGCCTGGCGGCAGAGGAGGCTCAGAAGGACCCCCGCCTGGGCAATGACGGTATTTACTGCGGTGCGGCCATCGAGCTGAAAGACGGCACGATCATCACCGGTTCAAATTCGCCCCGAATGAACGCGGCATCCAGCGCCATCGTGCGCGCTATCAAGCACCAGGCAGGCATTCCAAACAAAATTCAGCTCCTGCCGAGCCCGATCTGCGATTCGGTGGCCAACCTGAAAACTGAAATTCTCAATGGAAAAAGCCTGAGCCTCGATCTGCTGGAGGTCCTTATCACCCTGGCTATCAGTGCCACCAGCAACCACGCCGTGCAACTGGCCATGGAAGGGTTAAAAAAGTTTCGGGGCTGTGAGATGCACCTGACCCATATCCCGTCGCCGGGTGATGAGGCGGGGCTGAGACGACTCGGCGTGAACCTCACCACCGATCCGGTCTTTTCCTCAAATAACCTCTATAGCTCATAGAACCGGGTTGGAAGCCAATGAACGCTGTGAAAATGCATAAGCGTTTTGGCCCATAAAGAACGGAGATTTAATATGTGCACGTTAGCTCCGTTTCAGCGGTATATCCCATTTTTTCATGTACTTCCAGACTGCGGTGCGGCTGATGCCGATGCGCCGGCTGACTTCGGCTTTGTTCCAGTCGCACTGTTCCAGAAGATCCAGCAGGATCTCCCGGGTCAGTTTTTTTGATGGTGGCGACACATTGATATCGTGGGTGGATTCGCCGAGATATCCGGCACGGTATTCGGTCCGGCGGATTTCTATGGGCAGGTCATGGAGTTCGATCGTGGCCCGCTCGCACAGCACAAATGCGTGTTCGATGGCATTTTCCAGCTCCCGGACATTACCGGGCCAGTCGTAGTCCATGAGAACCCTGAGCGCCTGCTGCGATACCCTGGCGGCAGGTTTTCCGGTTTTGTCTTTCTGGCGCCTCACGAAATGGCTGAGCAGCAGGGGGATGTCCTCTTTTCGTTTTCGAAGCGGCGGTATGGAAATGGGGAACACCTTCAGGCGGTAATACAAATCCTCTCTGAAACGGCCGTCCCGGACAAGACTGTACAGGTCCCTGTTGGTGGCGGCGATTATGCGGATATCGATAGCGTGCCGGTCCGATTCGCCGACCCGTTCAATTTCCCGCTCCTGGAGCACTCGCAGCAGCCGCACCTGA
>ENA-ORCT01000269-ORCT01000269.1-marine-metagenome-genome-assembly--contig:-NODE-269-length-26624-cov-3.578672_pt1 | contig 26624 bp, 15 predicted proteins | sample MGYA00248632_ERZ508511 | MGnify/ENA primary metagenome ERZ508511 (study PRJEB26182, sample SAMN06268839) | marine metagenome | isolation source: Tt an P1-techrep anaerobic enrichment on pine from sediment...
TTTCCACCAATAAGCTTCAGCCCTTAAAAGATAAGTTTCAGCAACCCTGAATACGTACTGATCCGCATATCCACCTTCATACTGGCCTACTCGTTGTTGAGGAATCAAAAATTTGTTTTTATAGTATGGAAAAGCCTTCCGGATTGTGTCTCCTCCCAAAGCCCGGTAGTCTGCCATTGTGAAACTATCTCCATATCTCGAGGAACCGGGGTTGTTAAACCAAAAATCGGTAATTTTCTGCCAGTTTACCTCGCTGTACCTAAGATCGTTCGGATCCTCAGCAGGCAGGTCCCAGCGGAAAAAGGGTGAAGGACTCATATAACCAACACCTCTTCCTAATGCTGCAGATTGCTCATCCGGGTTATTTTCGGTATATCTCATTCCTGGTATTTGCCACCAGTTTGGAGTCCAGTTTCTCACGGTCATATTTCCTTTTCCATCGTTCGAATTTCCTTCAATGTTAAAGTCATTGGGTGCTACCAGAATCGCCTCATCATTCGTCGAAATATTTTCTTTTTGAAATAAATCCCACCAAACGTTATAATTCGGGTCACCCGCAAAACGGCCGGAACCGAATCTTTCTGTCATTAACCGGTGGTGACTTTGGTCGATTATTCGCGAGGCTGCTTCAATGGCATTATCAAATTCTCTTAAAGCCAGATAAATCTTCGTTAAAAGATGATTTCCCGCCGCTTTGTTTATTTTTCCTCCATCAACCTGCTCTGGCAGCCACTGAACAGCATATTCCATATCCTCTTTAATACTCTTCAATATAGTTTCCATTGTAAAGGTCTGAAAATCCAACTTGGGCTCCGTTATTTCCTGACCAATATAAGGCACATCGCCAAACTGAAATACAAGCCTGTAATACCAGTATGCCCGATGGAAGAAAGCTTCTGCAAGCAATGCATTCCTGATATTTTCGTTATCGTATTCAGGTTGATCTATCCTGTTTACAACCAGATTTGCAATTTGAATCATCTGGTAAGCATGATCCCAGTACCACATACTGACGAAAGTAGAAGGATTACTGGCCGGGATCAATTGAGTTACGGCATCGTGCGGATGGGCAGCATTCGGGTTTCCCTGGTTCGCCACATCAGTCCATACATACTCAGAATTAATGTTTGACCAAAATGAACCTTCATAATCCTGTCTGATTCCTAAACGGGTACGCAGTAATGCTGCATCCAATCCTTCCGGAGTATTAAATGCATTTTCAGGCGAATAAAATGACAACGGCTTTGGTTCCAGCCACTCATCCTGGCACCCGGTAAAAGCGATAATTGCAATAGCAAGTACTATTTTGATATATGATTTTTTCATAACGATATAAATTTAATATTCTATAATGTGACCCTCAGATTAAATGTCCCGATCATAGGGGTTGGCTCTGTGGTTTCCGGATCCCATAAATCCCACGGACTGGAAACAAAAGCGTTCTGTAAATCAAACGACAAGCGCAATGCATCAATATTAAATCTTTCAATGAAATTTTTGGGGACACGATAGCCCACTGAAAAATTCTGCAGTCTCACAAAAGACCTGTTTATATAGTAATTGGCTTCAAAAGGATTATTCGATCCCATTCGGCCCCATTCGTTGGTTTGGTTTTCAGGTGTCCAGTAAGGATAATCATACCTTCCCATCCGGCTGTATTGCCATCCGGAATGTATATGATTATTATTTATACCTTTCCAGCCCAACTGCGCATTGATTAAAAATGAAACATCGAAGTTTTTCAAAAAAGTAAAATTATTAACTAAACTGGCTCTGTATCTAGGAGTTGAATATCCAAGGAATATTTTGTCTTCGCGTGGAGATATTGTTCCGTCATCATTCTGATCCACCAATTTAACATCTCCGGGTTGCGCATTATACTTCTGCGCTTCTTCTTCCTCACCAATTTGCCAGAATCCGGCTGTTTCGTAATCCCATATTCTATCGATATCTTGTCCGATAAACCAATTGTTTGAGTAATCATCCGCCTCGCGCTGTCCGATTACATTGCCATCCTCATCTGTTACGTCAGTCATGTCGCCATATAGCTCTTTAATTTTATTCCTGTTTACCGAGAAGATAAATTGTGAACTCCATGAGAAATTACCGGTTTCGATATTTCGGGTGTTAACAGATATTTCTATTCCTTTATTTGCAACAGCTCCAAGATTACTGGTAATGGACGAATAGCCGGTAATCGAAGGTAAGGATCTGTCAAGCAGAAGATTTGTAGTAAGCATGCTGTAAGCTTCCAAAGAACCGCTGATTCTGTTATCAAAAATTGCAAAATCAATACCTCCGTTCCAGGCTGCCGTTCCTTCCCATTGAAGTTCAGGATTAGCCATCCTGGTTGGTTGAAAACCTGTAACAGATTGATGTGCACCAGCAATATTATAAATGTATTTTACAGATCCCAGGTGCTGTAATGCCGCATATGTGGGAACATCCCTGTTTCCGTTTACACCATACGACACTCTTAATTTCAGGTAATCAATCTGGCTGACATTAAAAAAATCTTCGTCAGAGATTCTCCAAGCGACTGCTGCTGACGGAAAATTTGCCCAGGGATTGCTCACTCCAAAGGCAGAATAACCATCCCGCCGGAATGATACAGTAAAAAGGTACTTATCCATTAATGAATAATTTATACGCCCCATCATTGCCGCGGCAGAGGAAACCCAGTCGTTTGCTCCAACAACCGGAGCAGTACCGTGATTTAGCTGGTGGTAACTTAAATCCTGGCTGGGTTCAAACATGCTATTTTCAGCCGTTTCAGACCAATACTGTGTTTTTTCTGTGTTATATAAGAAAGTCACGTCAAATTTATGGACACCAAATGTTTTCTTCCAGGAAAGGATATTATCAACAAACCACTGGTAATAGTGCGCTGTGTTTCTGCTTGCTCCGGAACCGGTTTGTTCATCAGTTGTGTAACCAAAATGGTAATTTTGATCCCAGCGTAACTGGTTGATCCAGTTTATACGATAAGAAAACCCGAACGGTAATTTTAAATCAGCATAAATGTTGGCCAGCATATCATAGTCTTTTTCAAAATTATCGCTGTACCGGTAGTTAAACGGATTTTGTACTGCACTGTCATCGTGCGGAAGATATTTTATTGAACCGTCTTCACGGTAGATGCTACCCAATGGGCTCATATTAACGCCAAGGTTGTACGATGGAAATTCCGGACTCTCGTCTCTTTTTGAGAATTGGGCGTTTAAACCAACATTCAAAAAATCTGTTACCTTGGATTCAAGGTTTAATCTGCTCCTGATTGAGCTGAAGCTTTCATCGGTGTAAAATCCTTGGTTTTCGAGGTAACCCAAAGAATAATAGTACGATATCCGGTCGGAGGAACCTGTGATGCTGGCGTTGTAATCTTGCCTTAATCCTGTTCTGAAAATCTCATCATACCAATCTACATAATTGCCTTCCAGGTAATTTTCAAGTTCAATTGCATTTAATTCATTTCTTGAGAAAAAGATTTGTTCATTACTAAAATCACCTACTCCTGCGTCATAATTTCTCCACTCTTCCGTAGTCAGTCCGTTAGGCAAATTCTGCGGATTATGAAAGTATCCCACAGGCATTTCTGTCCTGGTATATTGCCAATAATCACTTCTTCTTCTCAAATACGACTCTACATCGGTGCGTTCTGTCCTGTCCTTCAAATAAGAAAAACCGGTGCTGACATTGAAATTAATCCGGGGTTCGCCTTTTCCAACTTTTGTAGTTACAATAATTACGCCGGCGGCTGCCCTTGATCCAAAAACGGCTGCTGAACTTGCATCTTTTAAGACATCAATAGATTCAACATCTTCTGTATTTATATCGGCCAAATCACCGTTATAAATTACACCATCCAGCACAATGAGGGGTGCATTGTTTGCTTTCAAAGAGGTTTTTCCTCTCACCAACAAATCGCCTACTCCTTTTGCGCTGGGGCTTAGACCTACATCTAAACCGGCAATTGCCCCTCTTAATGCCTGGGTTAAATTTTGGCTGGGCTGTTTTTCGAGGTTTTCAGAAGAAATACTGGCAACGGCACCGGTCAGATCACTTTTTCTCATGGTACCATACCCAATCGCAACCACTTCCTCAATCCCGATGGCATCTTCTTTCAGGACGACATTGATATTGGCTTTCCCTGCAATGGCGATTTCCTGCGCCTTCATCCCCACAAACGAAAACACCAAAGTGCCATCACCTGGAATATTCGAAATCGTATAGTTCCCATCAAAGTCGGTAACGGTCCCTTGGGTTGTCCCTTTTACAAGAACAGTAACTCCCGGAAGGGGAGCTCCAGTGGAATCGGTGACGCGGCCGGTAATCGTTTTTTGCTGTTGATTAGCGTCCTGAGTTTCATCACCTGGTACAATCAGGATAATTTTACCCTTAATTTGGTAGTTGAGGTTTTCTCCTTTCAGTACATCTTTTACAACCTGCAATACCTCCGTTTCAGCATAATTGCCGCTTTTTAACCGGGTGTTTTCAATTAACTCATTTTTGTAAAGAATCGAATAATCGGTGTGTTGTTCAATGTAACTGAACACCTCTTCTAAACTCTGGTCTTTAAAGTTCACCGAGAGTTTGGAGGATTGTGAAAATCCGATCGCACTCACCTGCATTAAGGTTACAAGCAGGAACAAAGCTGTTAACTTCATAATCGTCAGTAATTTTTTAAGCATGAGGCTTTTGTGCAGCCTTTGCTTCACATGTTTTTTTTCCATAATTTTGGCTTGCATTTGAATATTTAATTTATTTATGCTTAGGCGATCGTGGAAGGTAGGAGCTCCGCTTTCGCCTTTTTTTTATTTCACATTGAGTTCAATTTTTCGGTTGTCAATTCGTTTATATTCTATCGGGATGTATACATTCAAGGCATCAAGGATTTGCCAAATCGTTTCCTCGTTTTTAAAAGATCCGGTAAATTCAATCGTTGAAACTTTGTTCCTGTCATGCAAAATGTCCACATCATACCAGTTTTCAAGACGCATGATAAGTTCCTCAAAGGGAATCTTTTTGAAATTCAGTCGATTTTCGACCCAACTGTGTGTCTGTTCCAGATCAGCTTGTTCAATGTATTCAGACTGATCAGACACATAATATCGTTCTCCGACTTTTAGTATGGCTGATTGTTGTGGGGTTTCCACCTCCACACGTCCTTTAAACAGCGTGACTTCGTTACGATTGAATTCTTTATAAGCCATGACATTAAATTCAGTCCCCAAGACTTTGATATCACACCGGTCTGTGCTGACAATAAAGGGAATGTTGTCGGCATGTTTTACTTCAAAATAAGCTTCGCCCTGCAATTTTACTTTACGTTGTTGTTTGGTCAGGGTAGAATAACTCAGGGAGGAGTTGGTATTTAACCAAACTTCTGTCCCATCCGGAAGGAATATTTTTGACTTTTCTCCACGTGGTGTTTCAATGGTCGTGTAACCACTGATCATTGATTCACTTTTGACATAGAGCAAAGCGGTGGAAATGATCAGTCCTATGATCAAAACAGCGGCGATTCCTGACAGCCAGTAATTGTCAATCCTCAATTTTTTATTCGACAGTTTATTTTCTGAATTGACCATTCGGTATGACAATCTCCTCCAGTTGAAAGCGGAACGCTGATTGCTTGCGGGTGTCCAGCTATCTTTTAGCTGGTCGAACCTGGCTAAATGATCATCATCTTTTAATGAGTTTAAAAACTGATCGTACTCTTCGTCTTTTAACGTACCTTCAAGATAGCGATAGACTAATTTCTCAAATGAACCGGAATCCATAATTTTGCTCTTATACCCTTATAACTCCAAAATCATGGATTTACCCATCATGAAATAATAACTTTTTTTAAAAAAAGTTTTTGAGAACGATTAAAATGATCGCCAATGGGAGGTCGTCGGAGAACTTTTCTCTGAACGTTTTTGTCGCTCGTGACAGATGTCGTTCCACATTTTTGATGTTGATTTGTAGCTTTTCGGCAATTTCCCGATTTTTCAAGCCTTCCATCTTACTCAGTAAAAACACTTCCTGGCAACGGGGAGGTAATGATTCAATGGTTTTTTCGATCTCATTTTTCAATTCCTCCTCAATCAGCAAATAGGGTTCATTTCGAATGAAATCGATTCGATACAATTCTTCATATGTTCGAAGGGAATGAAGCTCGATCTCTTTTTCCTGGATGACTTTGACGAATTGGATATGATCAAGGCACCGGTTTCTTACCAAACGAAAGAGGTAAGCTTCGATGTTGACACTTTCAATCTGATGCTTTTTCTCCCAAATCTGAATGAATACATCCTGAATGATATCTTCAGCAACCTGACTCTCCTTCGTCATTTTGCAGGCGAAGTCAAACAAACGAGGGAAAATCCGTTGAAACAATCCTTCCAGAGCTTTCGAATCACCTGCTTTAAACTGATTAAAAAGCAGGTTCGAACGATCTGTATGATGGATTTTTCTTTTCACTTGCCCGATTTGTCAGGCACAAATATAATCAGATTTATCTGCGTACATCCAACGCTACAATGGATAATTAAAGCCCACGAGGCTTGAGTGTTTAAATTAACGCAAGAAAGTCTGTCCGCTTTTCCTCTCGCTGAAGTAAGCGGAAACGATCCGGTTGCAAAAATGAAATCCTACTATTGGAAGAATTATATACCACCATTGATGCAATGCCCATGCGAATTAGAGAGATGGAAAGAAAAAAGCAGCAATAGAATAAAATAACCAAACGGGACGGAAAGAATTTTCCCGGCCCGTTTTGTCTTTCTTAAACTGATAACAGGCTGTTGCAGATTAGCCAAGCCTAAAAACACAAAAACCAAAACCTGTTTCAACTTTACTAAAGCGTATTACAACTTAATAAAAGGTTATTGCAACTTAACGAACTGCAATTACAAAATGACCAAGCGCTACTACGCAATAACCATAATGCATTACATACTAACAACCGAATCATCCAATTTGACTGAAGGTCATTACACATAAACTGAAGGATAATACGACTTAAGCCTTTTATCTTGTAAAACGCAGGGAGCTCACTTGCTTGTACTGGGGGCTGCTTGCTCCAAACACCGACTTAATATAGCCTTTGGCGGCCACTGCAACATCAACAATGCCCGTTGTTTCGCCATAAAGCAAGTCGTTTCGCATAATGCGAAGGCCACTCAGCGGACTTTCGGCCTCAATAACGGCTGCGTTTTTTGCATACAAGTCGGCGTAAAGCACCGTCAGGGCATCAATGGTCAGGTCTGGTTCATTGGGCGCATATTCGGGAATAGATGCCAGCAATTTGATCAGCTTGTCGAAGTTATCCAAACGGCTATCGAAGCTCATCTGCGATGATGAAGCTTCAACGATTTCCTGCCCGGCGGCAATGGCCGCCTGCTTTTCTTCTTCGGTCATTCGCGGGGTGGCACGCCTTCCCTGCAGTTTCCGAACAATCGTTCTGACCTGGTCCTGGGTTTGTTTGGATACCCCTGAAGCTTTTACCGCATTATTGATTCGTGTAATCAGCTTGCTCAAAGGCTTAAAAGCTGAACTTCTCAGGGAAAGCGCCATGGAGAGGGCTCCCTGTGCTGCGTGGATTGAGGAGATGCAGTCCTTCGCCCCGGCTAAAGCATTTTGCATGGCCAACAGCTGAAGCACGGGATTACTTGGATTGTAGGCGGGGCCGAATGAGGTACAGGTAACGGATAATTGAGAAAAATTGGCGACATTTTTGGCATGTCCGGTTTCAGATTTACTTGTCATAACTTAAAATTTAGGATTGATGATAACGATTTGTAAACTTTACAGTATACAATTTCAAACAAATCGACCGAACGAACACTACTTAACAGTCGTTATTTATTAACAGAATTATTAACAATTCTAATTTATTGGTTTGTATCCATAAAAGGTTGCTGCCAACAGCATCAAGAAACGCTTTCACCAAGTCTTTATCTTGTTTGTCCATATTGATATTTTCGCGGGGTAACAAGGCTGTTCAAATACCTGGCTGATGTTGTCGCACGGGAGCGGGAGCTCTGCCTATTATTCGATTGCGAGCATCAAAATTCTCCGGGAAAGTGAGTTGCAAACTCAAGACAGCTTACCCTTCACCCCTAACACTAAGAAGGGTTTGCGAACTTCACAGTCTATACCCTACACTGCCCCAGGATACGAGCGAATCACCCACTTCTATACGGATTGAAAATCCGGCGTTAATAAGGACCGGATGGCATATCCGGTCCAGCTGCTAACCGCGTGCGTTGGTGGATATCCGAATGAGCAGGTTTAGTATTCTATTAGTTACGCTTGCGATGAGCTAATCTTGTAAATGAGCCAACAATGTTAAAAACACGAAGATGATTCTTGATTTTTTTCGGAACAATATTTTTAAACATGAAGACACTGTCATTCATTAAGGCAGGCAGTGCATTAAATCAACTCTTAATAAATTTGCGAAATATGGCCTCCTTCTTATCCACCAACTTCAGAAAATATGTTCCACTTGCTAAATTACTTACATCAATGGTCTGAACGTTTTGCATAACCACCCCGGATTTCCTCAATCTACCGTTGCAGTCATAGATAAACAAATCGAATGTTTCTGTGCTATTCACATGTGTTTCAACATGTAAAACATTCCTTACCGGATTTGGATAGATGTTTACCTTGTCGATATATCCATGAGTGTCATTTGGCATGCCAGTTGCCATCCCAAGTTTTACCTCAATAATTTTTCGGGTTATTCCTCCAAACTTATCAGAATACATTAAGGTGTAAGTGCCAATATTTTCTTCCTGAATATTTTCGATTGAGAGTTCCCGCGACGATGACACAACATCGTTTGGTCCGTGCCACGACCAGGAGCCACCCGAAACCGCAGATTGGGGGTTAAATGTTAAAACATCACCCGGTTCTACAGCTATCAAATCAGCCTCACTCCAACTTGCATTATTTAGCTTCGAATAGGCCTTTACTTCAATCGGATTATACGTCGAATTTTGAACAAGCTCAAATTCTGAAACTGCTGCGACATCAAGCCCACTTAACCCGGACAATGCTACAAAACGGAAATACCTGCCGGTAACCGGTTGAAAGGTAACTTCCGTGTTGTAAAGCATCCATCCCCCGGCAACGGGCTGCCCCCAGTTTTCTCCATCTTCACTAACAAATAATTGATAATCACGAACGACTCCGCTTGCCTCCAGATCGTTCCGGGGTACACACACAAATCCGGTTATTTCATGGCTTTCCCCCATGTCAATTTGTAATTCGTGAGGATAAGTGGCTACATTACCGTTACTCCACTGCGAATGCCAGATTGTATTTTTATTGCCATCTATTGCATTTGCTGCTTTTCCGTCTTCGGCACTTGTTTCTTCGCTGCTAACATATTGAACGGTCCAATTCTCTTTCGAGATAAAATTTGAACGAGGTGTAGTTCTCGTCTGTCCGGTTTCAAAATCAACATCAAATTCGCGGCTATAGCTAAATTGAACCAAGCCATTATTAAATGAAATGGGAAATATTATCGTTTTAGATTCCGGTAGATCCGGATCTATCCACCTGTCGCCAACATATAAATAGGACGTTTTTTCGGTTCCCTGAATGGTTAAAACATTAGCTGCCTGTGTATCAAAAGCAATTGTATTGCCGATATCCCTTAAAGCCGTCCAACCACCTGTTAGCGAGGTCGATTTGGACATTTGCGCCTGATTGGGATCCCATCCGGTTGTTCCGGAACAAATCATAAAATAAGTATCGTCAATTTTAACAATCGCAGGAGCTTCTCTTCTACTTCCATTCATTAAAACTGTATGTTCAGTAACACTTAAATAATCGTCGGATAAACGGAACAATCCCAAATCCTGATTTTGATTGATTGTTGAAATAAAATATCCGGTTCCGTCATCGTCAACAAATACATTACAATCGCGCGATTCCAGGTTGTCAGGTCTTCCAGCCCAATGAAAGGTGTATGGGCCAGTAACCTCGTCGCTGTAAAAAACTGCTGCTTCTGCTGCTTTATAGTCGGCTGATTCCCAATGGCACCAAATTACAAACTGCCCGGTACTGGGGCAACGCAACAATTTTGCCCGTTCAATAAACCGGCTGGTGCCAAGATCGGGGTGGGTAACACCATTTTCAATAATCTTTCCTTCGAACTTCCAGGTAACTAAATCGGTTGATGAATACATATTTACATCCGGATGAAACGGATCTGTACGATCCTCTCCGATCATGTACCAGGTGTCGTCGACTTTTAAAAAACCCGCTGCATGAGCCTGTACATCATTTCCTTTTGTATCTTTCCATGATACTCCGTTTCTGATGGTATTCCATTGTGCGCTGGCATGGTTAACAAAAACCAACAGAACAATGATTGGTACTACAAGATATTTCTTCATCATACTGGTTTTATAGCCCTTCATATTCAACATTTACTTTGGCACCATCACCATTAATTCGCAACTGATATTCATTCCCTTCTATTTTCTCGATGGTTCCGGAATCTGTTTTTGGAGTTGTTTTACTTTTAAAGATTAATACCCCGTTTCCTTCGGTTGCCGAAACTGAAATTTTGTTTTTACTGGCATAAACAACTATATCGCCATTTGGTGTTGGCACACTGCTCTCGAACCACTCTAACCCTCCGAGAACCGGACGTATTTCAAACTCTTCGTACCCCGCTTTTGTGGGTTTTACTCCAACAAAATATTTTCCTAAAAGATAAATCGGGCTTGCTCCCCAGGCATGGCAAAGGCTTTTCCCAAAAGGCCTACCGTACATGGCGTAGTGTTCCAGTCCTTCGTGTTCCGGGTTGTATTTTTCCCAGAAAGAAGTTGCTCCAAGTTCTAACATGCCTCCCCAATAATCTTTCATTTCATTTAAAACATATGCCTGTTCATCCAAAGTACACATGGCCTCCAGCTCATAAAACCGCATATAAGGAGTTGAGATGGCAGGAACTTCGTCGTTAAGAATTACCGAGTTCTTGATTTGTTGTTTTTGCATGTCGGTCACATAATCGTAGAAAATGGCAAACATGTTAGCATGTTTCGTTACCTGCTCACTGTTTTCTCCATCTTTCCGGTTAAATACGAACGCTTGCTTCTCATCGTCCCAAAAATCGCCCAGCTTTGATCGTACTCCTTCTGCCAGTTTTTTATACTTTTTGGCTTCAGTTTCAACTCCAAGAATATCGGCGCACATTGCCATGGTTTCCAGGCTTTTGCAATACACAATTTGCTCGAAACTTACTTCGCCTGCGACATCAACATCATGATCAAACCAGTCAATATAAATCCAATCCCCCTTCAGACCTTCCACCAATCCCCGCTCATTTGTGCGTTCAAGGATAAAATCCATCAACGATTCCATCTTAGGGTATATTTGCCTTAAGAAATGTTCATCTTTAGTGTAAAGATAATAGTCGTAGATTCCTACAAACCAATAAAATGAATATTCCATTATATTGTTCAGGTGGCAAATAACCGGATCATTTCCCCGAAGTGTGTACATGGTTCGTTTAGTGGTTTCCTGATCAAAAAACATGTAGTAATTCATCAGGTAGCTTTGAAGTGCATCTCCCGACCACGCCCAACGGTCGCGTTTAATCCCGTCGATAAAAACCTCGCGGGTTGTTAATTCGAGCGTGTAACGGCCTACCTCCCAAATTTTATTTAGCTGTTCATCGTTACACTTAAAACTGGCTCTGTATTCTACAGGTGAATATTCGTAAAGCAGAGAAACATCATCGTATTGAGCATCGTCGGCAGTTACAAAAACATACCTTAGGGCATTGGAATGCTCCACAACAAAATCCGCTTTACCTTTTGGAATATCGTAAGTTCTGAACGTTTCGCAATGCTCCTTATCCAGAGCTTCGTAGGAAGTTTCGCCATATTGAAGCCGCACTTTTCCTGTACCCGACAAATTATGAAATTTGATAAAGCCAAAAGTTTCCTTACCAAAATCGTAAAGCTTGCCTCCTTTCATTTCTTTCACCTCAACATAGTCCATCGGACTGGTTGGAAGCTTGAATTCAGAAGGTTTCACATTTGGATCCTTCAGATTTCCGGAACCCGCATTCATATAAATTCCTGATGGAGAATCTGGGTGTTCCATATTCACCGTTATTCGTTCATCTTCCAACGGGCTTGTCATCCACGAAGTATCACTCTTAACCGTTTCGCCTTGCACAAAAATCGCAGGAACAGTAGCGTGATTAACCACCTTTATCTTCAACTGGGTTGGCTCCGCTGGCAAGATTATTTTTGTGAATCCCTTTTCGTTCCCATTCTTCACCCTTCGTCCACCAAGGCTGATATTATACTGTTCTCCTTCAACATAAATTTCAACTTCTTCCGGCTCATCTAAATTAATATCTTTAGTGAAAATCATGAGTGGTTGATGATTATCCAGTTTCCACTGTACAGGAACATCTATTCCCCGTTCGGTACGACGATTATTCATCTGGTTTCCCAACCAATTTTCATAATCGCCCGGGAACCAAATCCAGGTTTGGGCTGAAGTTGCGAAAAACGAACAAATAAAGATGAACAGCAATAGGTATTTTATATTCTTCATAATTTCTATGTTTAAATATTGTCAGCAGCCCACACAAGTCACTGCAAATACGAAACCCGAATTAACTTGTTAATACACTAGAAATGATACAATTCAACCTTTAAACTTTTCACTTTTTGTTTTTCCATTAGTGGATAAAGCCCGGTCATTGAATCACCGTTTCTGCGTCTTTCCGGTATAAACTTATTATTTTCAAACGTTCCTTCATCGATTGATAACACTCCTGCAAATTCACTTTTCACTCCTTCTTTCGTCTTCACTTCAAACTTGAATCCACAGCCAAGAATGTAAAACTCATCGTCATTCGTTTGGATAATAATACCACCGGCTGTAAACGGTTTTTTAGATAACTGAGAACGCGGATCATCCACAAAATCAAACTGAGGGCGAAGCTCAGTAGGCAATAATTTAAATTCATAATTGCCCATAATCAGCGTTTGAACAGGATTGTTTTGATCGAGAAAAACTCCCCGCATTTTATCTGACCCGTAATTGGCGGTAATCAGGCTATCCATATTTGCCATTTGCTGATAAGCATCAACAAACCTTTTTACTTCAGTTTCGGAAGAGTGTTCAACGGCATCACCATCAATACCAAAAGGCGAAAAGCCTAAAGCGTCGTATTCTCCGATGGCGTACATAGCACGCACGGCTCCAAAACCACTTTCGGGAATAAAGAGCGGATTATCTTTTCGGTAATAGGCATTGCAAACACTATCAAATTCATCGACATAAATATCAGGAGCTAAAAAGTCGATACTTTTTCCGGCGGCTTTCCAGGCATCAAAGGCCTCTGCATTTGGCCCGCCACTTGGGAATGAGCCAGGCATTTGGTCTGTTGAATATCTTAACCAGGTGTTGCAAAAAACCGGCAGATCAAGAATTTCTTTTCCAGCCTCCGTAATTTCGTTAATGTATTTGGCATAGTAATACGACATAAAAATTTGTTCGGTGTAATACGGATAATCTCCTTCGGTTTTGCTTTTACCAAACACTTCTTCCCATGTGCCTTTTGTCTTTTTACCATTTTCGGTCCAAACTTGCTTTAGCTGACTGTGTAAGGTTGCTTCGTTGGCCTGCATGTATTGTATAAAATCGGCAGGAACAGCGCCGTTCCACTTTTTCTCTGCTATTGAAGAATAGTCTCGCGGCGACTGAAAAACTCCAACTTCATTCTCACATTGAACCATAATTACCGTATGGTCATAATCAACGGCTTTAATATGTTCCAAAAGCGCTTTATAAGCTTTCATATCTGCATTTAAATTCGCCTCTGAAAAAGCCGACAACACTTCCAGTGTTTTACCTTCGGCATCTTTTACACGTGGAAATCTTTTCGGGTTTTTCTTTACCCATCGTGGTGCATAAGTCGATTCTCCATTTTTCCAGCTTCCGAACCATACTAATGCGATCTTTAAGTTTTCTTTTCGGGCACCTTCTATAATTGCATCAACCAGGTCAAAATTAAACTTGCCTTCTTCAGGTTCAATTAATTCCCAGGAAGCAGTCGGAAGGACAGTATTTAAGTTCAGATCAGCCATTTGTTTCCACAACCCATCCATATACTCAATGCTTGATCCTGTGCTATTATGCAACTCTCCTGCGAGCATGATAAATGGTTTGTTTTCAACTATCAGGGTGTAGCCCCCATTATCCTTTTTAAGATGTGGTAATTTTTGTGCAACTGTACCTGATGCGATTAAAAGGAGTGCTGTGATAGTACAAATCAACTTGATTTCTATTTTCATGATTATATTGTTTAATTATAAGAAAAACGAGATTTAATGCGGGCGTAATATTCCCTGCAGGTAAAGATTTAACCTGTATTTTAAGTATTGGGGAAACCACTCGAAGGTTCCCCAATACTTAATAAATCATTCTAATATTCAGAAACTACAATCCGGATTATTCCTTAATATCCAGGATTTTGAACAAGGTTTTGGTTCACATTCATTTCATGTTCAGGAAAAGGAAGTAACCCATGTTTTCCTGTCTTAAATCCATATTCTGTATTTTCAAAAGGATAACTTACATTATAACTTCCATCTTCATTAATTCCATAAAAAACAGGGATCTTATGTCCTTTATCAGCGAGAAAATTATCGGCATCACCCCAACGCACTAAATCTTGATACCTAACTTGTTCCATACAAAGCTCAAGGCGTTTCTCTTTCTTGATATCCTCAAGTGTAATGCTGCCTAATGTTGGTAGTTTAGCTCTCTCGCGAATTTGGTTAAAGTAGTCCAGTGCAGAGGTATTATCACCCGACTCAAGACAAGCCTCGGAAGCAAGAAGTAATACCTCTGCATAACGCATAAAACGGTGGTTGTTTGCTGCTGCAAATCCCCAACTATTCGGAATAATTTCTGATCCCAGTAACCTCACCTTCCAATTAAAATAGCCTTCATTTCCGTAGACAGCGCCTCCTTCATTTACAGTAATTGGTGCTTCAGGAGAAATCGCCATTACCTGGTCATAGTTTTTCAAAGTTGAGTTTAATCGATAGCCGTCGACCCCTTCTGTCGCCACAAAGGCATCGTAAAGGTCTTTGGTTGGATTTAAGAATCCCCATCCGGTCGGAATCAAATCATGAAAACCTGCATTATAACCGGCGGCTAGACTCAGGTTTCCTGAGTTCCAGCCAAAAACAGGAGAAAACCAACCCGTGCCTTGATCCCAGGCATTTTCGGGGTCAAGCAGCGCATTCACTTCAAATATATTTTCAGACCCGAAATCCTGAACAGCTCTTAATACATTCTCATAATCATCGATCAGTTCATATTTACCGGAATTAATCACAGCTTTTAATACTGTTGCTGCTTCACTGTATTTCTCCTGAAAAACCAGTGCTTTGCCCAAAAAGGACTGGGCTGCCTGTTTGGTTAACCGGGCACCTATTTCAGCCTGGCCATTTGGAGAGCTTTTCTCCGGTAAAGCTCCGGACGAAATTGCCGCATTAAAGTCCTCTTCAATCTGGGCCCAGATCTCTGAAACATCACCATTGGGCTGCTGATACTCGCTTGGAGCTAATTCAGAGGTTACCAATGGGGCTGATCCCCACAAAGTTACTAACTGAAAATGAGCCCAAGCTCTTGCAACATGGGCCTCTGCTATTGCTCTGGCTTTAACTGTGCTATTATTTTCAAGTCTTTCAATGACAAGGTTCGATCGATAGATCAAAGTATATAATCCTCTAAAGTGATCGTTTATCCATGAGTTTGCTGATGAAAAATTGTATTCGCAAATTTGTTCGAGGAATGGATTATCTCCACGTGCACCACCCCCGGCATAAATATCATCAGAAAGACCATTCAGGTATGGAAGCTCGGTATTAACCAAACCACGCCATTGATGATATACTGCTGCAATGGCTTCTTCTGCATCATCATCAGTTTCGTAAAAGTTCTGTGTTGAGACAACACCTTGTTGTTGTACGTTAAGTTGGTCTTCACAAGCTGTAAAAAAAAGCAGATAACAACTTATGATTATTAAATATATATTTTTCATTTTCATCTTCATTTAGGTTAAATTAAAAAGTAATATTAACACCGAAAGTAGTTTTACGTGATATTGGATAAGTTCCTTTATCTACTCCCAAAGAAGAAGTTGCACCAGCCGACGCTGCTTCCGGATCGAATCCCGGATAATCAGTAAAGGTGAACCAATCATCAAAAGAAACATACACCCTTAAGTTACTCATCGCTATCTTATTAATAATCCTTTTGGGCAGACTATATCCCAATTGAATTTGCTTAATTTTGAAGAAAGAGCCATCAAATACAACATCGTCGCTAACCCAATACTTATCAACACCGTTACTGTTTGGTCTTGGTTTGCTGGCAGCAGTATTTTCCGGAGTCCAACGATCGTAATAAAATTCAGTTAACCGATTTCCACGAGGACGGTCATTACGAGTCAACGCCAAAAAGATATCATTCCCTTGCGATCCTGTTCCAAATACGGTCAAATCAACCCCCTTCCAACTGGCATTTAGGGTCACGCCATAGTTAAAATCAGGAATTGCACTACCTAACATGACCTTATCGTCATCGTTTATTAGGCCGTCTTTTTCATCCTTAATTCCATCTCCGTCAGAATCAATCGTTAATTGGTCTTCATAAATAGGGTCGCCTGTTGCATCATCAACGTCAAGCAATTTATACCCTCTCATATACCATATCGGATAACCTTCCTCAAAGACTGTTATGCCCTGATTGGTATGGAAATTAGCACCTGAGATCCGGGAGATACTTGGGTCTAGATAAGTTACCTCATTTGTCAAAGTTGAGAGATTACCTCGTACAGAGTAATTAAAATCACCAATTTGATCTCTCCAACCCACTTCAAATTCTAACCCTTTATTCAATACATTACCTGCATTTACCGTTACAGCGCCTACTCCTGTTTCATATGGAGGAGCAATATCCACAAGTAAATCGCGTGTTTTCTTATTGAAATAATCAAAGGCAAAATTGAGTCGATTGTCAAATGCGGTAATATCAAAACCGAGGTTCAGTTGTTCCGATGTTTCCCATTTCAATTCAGGATTCTCAAGCTTAGTTGGATAAGAAGCAACCTGATATCTGAAATCCGGGTAATACGGATAACTTGCAGGAGACGAAATAGTTGCAGCATAACGATATCCACCAAGAGGTCCGATGCTACCATTTTGCCCCCAACTTGCTCTCAACTTCAAATTATCAATCAGAGTAGATTGGGGAAAGAAATCTTCTTCCGAAATCACATAACCTAATGAAGCTGCCGGAAATGTCCCCCACCTGTTTCCTTCAGGTAATACAGAAAGGTCGCTGGCATCTCTTCTTACTGAAGCTTGCGCAAGGTATTTATTTTTATAATTATAGCTTACACGACCAAAATAGGAGAACTGTCTGCCTTCTTCAGAATAACCACCCGACACTCCTTTTGTAGCTGTAGGTGTAAGGTAATTTAAATCCCTGAATAAGGGATTATCTTTCGTAATTTCGTCGCCGCTACCAGAAACGGAATCGTGGTAAGGTTGAGAATAGGAAATACCGGCCATTCCGGTCAATGAATGATCGCCAATTTGTTTCGTATAGTTCGCGTAGTTTTCCCACTGATAATATACGCTATTGGAATTCGTACGAGCCACGCTAATTTTGTCAGCGTGAGCAATTGCACTGACATAATAGACTTTTGAGTAACTATAACTACTGGTCGAGGAAATCCTATACCCTAATTTCGAAGTCAAGGTCAGCTCCTTTATTGGCTGTAATTCGGCATAAAGAGTACCGATGAAATTTGTTCCACGGGCTTCACTTTCAACTCGGTCTCTTGAAATTAACGGATGAACCAGCTCTGATTCAAAAAACTCAGACAAAGCATAATAATTCCCATCTTTATCGGTAAGCAAAGTATTCCCTGCATTAATCTGATTCGTCATCGATGCCGGCAAATTATCGGGGGAGTAGCTAACCGGAGTTAATGGATCGGCCACCAAAACAGAACCCATTATACTGTTGTATTCACTGTTTTGACTTACCGAACGACCTTTCCATCTTTCAAAAATGTTGTTTGTTCCAATTTTTAACCAATCTTTCACCTTATAGTCTGCGTTTAACATCCCGGAAACTCTTTCAAGATAGTCAACTTTTCCTTTTACCACACCATCATTATCGAGGTACGACAATGAAGCACTAAAAGATCCCCGATCATTTCCTCCTTCAAAAGAAAGGTTATGCTTCATCATCATCGAAGTTTCAAAGGTCGCATCAGCCCAATCTGTATCCGTGTTTCCATCCCATGACGAATTAATCTTATCTTGAGAAATCAGATTACCTTCAGTCATATAGTTGACGTATTGCTCGGCGTTCATTAGTTCCGGCAAATCGGTCAACTTGTTCGTAACCATTTGATAGTTATAAGAAATCTTTCCTTCACCCTTTTCCCCCTTTTTTGTGGTAATGATGATTACTCCGTTTCCTGCTTCAGCACCATAAATTGCAGCAGATGCAGCATCTTTAAGTATCTCCATCGATTCAATGTTATTAGGATCAATAAGGCCAATATCATTAGTTCGCAGTCCATCGACAATATAAAGTGGTGGAGTAGATACATTTGAACTAAATCCCCTCACCCTAATCGCAGGACCAGATCCAGGCGCCCCTGAAGTCTGAATAACTTGCACGCCGGCAGTTTTTCCTTGTAAAGCTTGTTCTGGTCTGGTTATTGAACGATTGACCAGATCTTCGCTTTCCACCTTAGAAATAGCTCCAGTTAAATCGCTTTTCCTCATGGTTCCATACCCGATCGCTACCACTTCCTCAATCCCAATGGCGTCTTCTGCCATCATTACATTGATCGTTGACTGACTACTAACAGGAATTTCCTGCGTTTTCATTCCGACAAAAGAGAACACCAATGTTCCGGTAGCGGGAACATTTGAAATGGTATAGTTTCCATCAAAGTCGGTAATGGTGCCCTGAGTTGTTCCTTTGATCAGAACCGTAACTCCAGGAAGAGGCTCTCCACCAGAGTCAGTGACGCGGCCTGTAACCGTTTTTGGTTGTTGAAAGTTGAAGTACCCGATCCTGTTTTCCTTGGTCAGTACAATTTGCCTGTCAGAAATTTGATACTTCACATCGGTTCCATCAAAGATGCGGTCCAGTATGGTTTCTACTTTTTCGCCTTTGACATGGACACTGATTTTTCGTTCTACATCAACGTCTTCGTTGGTGTATAAAAAAAAGTAATTACTCTGATCTTCAATCAGCTTTAACATCTCCCTGACCGTTGTGTTTTCAAGGGAGATATCCAGCCTGGTTTGCTGGGAATACACCCCCGCACTTAAGTGCAAGCAGGTGACTAAAAGCATAAACGTGGTTAATTTCATAATACGCAACCATTTAATAAAAAGGCGCTTGTCGCCCCTTTCGGTAAACCATTTTTTTTTCATAAGTTTGTCTTTACTAATGTTACACTATCCCAATTTATTGGGGTTAATTATTTCATGCCTGGCATGATAGCCTAAAGGAAAGTGTTCGCTGCACTTTCCTTTTTTTATCATGGCCGATGAATCAATACTTTGCCTTCGTTTATTTCATAGGCTATTGGTGTTGTTAATGAGATGAGCCGGAGCATTTCGCGCAGGCTTTCTGTCTTGATACTCATGTTGTATTTTCTATTCACATCGACCCCCTGCCCAATCTCGATATCCACATCATACCAGCGCTCCATCTTTGTAATGACCTCGGAGAACGGGGCTTCCTGAAAGCGCAGGAGGTTTTCTTTCCAGGAGGTATACAGTTCGGTCTCGACCCGATCCAGGGTTATTGTTTTTGTTTGCAGGTTCAGTGCCAATTGCTCGCCTGGCTTTAGCTGGATACTGTTTTTTGCAAAAGCAGTTTTCGCCTCAATCTTTCCTTCTTCCAGCGTGGCGTAAAGCTGGTCTTCGTCGGGATAAGCACAAACATTGAAACGAGTGCCCAAAACTTTAATTTCCATCTGATTGGCGTGGACGATAAATGGATTTTTCTTGTTTTTCGCCACATCGAAAAAGGCTTCTCCTTCAACAAAGACTTTCCGTTGGTTTTGATTGAAAACGATCGGGAATTTTAGTTTCGTCCCCGAGTTCATCCAGACTTTTGTTCCGTCGTATAAAGTGACCTGCGACCGCTCCCCATAGGGGACGGTAATCTCGGTATAGGTATCCGTAAATTGAGGCCTTTTCAACAAGTAAACTCCGCCGATGCCCAGAGAAAACGCAAGAATAAATACCGCTGCGTACTTAAAGGCCCAGTGGATGGCACGGCTGGCCTTTTGTTGCCTGCTTTTTGATATCCGTTTCCAGAGATCGGAAAGGCTTTGTTCCGGAACTTGTTCCTCAATGGGTTCCAAGGCCCGCACGAGCCGGGCTGCTTTTTTTATCAGCTTTCCTTTCGCCGGATCGGATTCTCCCAATTTTGTCCAGGGACTATTGGGAACGGCTTCCGGGGAGAAAACCCAAGTTCGAAATTCTTTATCAAGGACCAGGTCTTCCAATTCGTATTGACGATATTCTTTCATTTTCAAACTACTTACACTTTAGAAAGGCAAGCAGATTGAAAACATCATCAAAAAAGTTGAACTTTTTTTAACGAAGAGCTAATTTTTCTTTTTAAGAGGAAGATTAACAACAGGTTGGGATCATCTGTCAAAATCTCTTTCAACGACTTGATGGCCCTGTAAATTAAATTTCTTGAAGCCTCAACGCCCATCCCCAAAATTTCGGAGATTTCCTGGTAGTCGAGCCCTTTGGTAAATTTCAGATAGATGGCTTCCTTTTGCCTGGGGCTGAGTTGTTCAATGGCTTGCTGCAACTCACGCGACACATGGCTGCGGTGTTCCTCCGAGATGATTTCCTGCTCAATGGAATAATGGACACCAAATTCAACTTCCTGTGCCAGGTCTTCACCATAGCGGGATTCTCCGTGAACTTGCCTGATCAGTTTCCTCCGAAAGGATTTCAGCAAATAGTAAAGGATGTTGTCGGTTTCGCCCAGCGTCTTCCGGGACCTGATCAGATCAATAAACAAATCGTGAATGGTATCTTCAATGAGCTTTTGATTGGCGGTAAACTTCAAGCCGTATTTATAAAGAATTTCAGCATGTTCAGAATAAATAACAGCCAGCGCAAGATCATCGCCACTTTTGAAACTGGCCCATCTTTTTACGTCTGTCTGCTTCTTCTTTGCCATGGTTGATTATCCTGAAATCCTTTCAAAAGTAGAAATTCGGTTCGATATGGCAAATGGGAATTGTACCAACTGTTAAAATACGGTTGTTAAAAGAAATCGCACATGGGTTTATCGTTTTATTTAAATGGGTTATTTCGATCTTTCTATAAAATCATTTGCGTTCCTCCAAGCATCAATAAACATATTCCGAAAATATTCCACCGGTCCATATTCCTCGTATTCATCAACTGTTAATCCACTGATATTGTAGGCTCGCTTAAACTCTAGCACTTTTTCAAGTAGTTCATCAATGAATAATTGAGGAACAGGATTAAAGAATCTTGACACTACCGGATTATTTACTTTTAAAAGTTCTTCGGCTTGTCCTTTCCAGTTCATTGTGATGCAAGCATCGGCGCCCACCATTTCGGTGAAATGTTGCAATCCACGCACCCCGCCTCCAATGTAACCCACCTCCGGCCACTTTGCTTTGGTGATTTCATATGTCTTCTTTGAAATGGCCATTCCTGCCATATAAAGCATATCTGGAGAAATATCAATTTTGTTTTCAGCCACCCATCTATGGAGATATTCATCGAAAATACCAGTAATTAATGAGTAAAATATTTTGGGACTCTTGCCGGTCCTATTCGAAATGCGCTCATACATTTTACAGATATCCATAGCTTGACTCAGACCCATGACTTCCGTGGCATTAATAGGCGTATTTTCACTTATTAACACATCCATAGCCTCGAGTCCAGCCTTGGTCGCCGGAATTTTTATCATCACGTTTGGTCCCATTTCCCGGTTTAGCCTCCCCTCGTTAATGATTACCTGTGGATCTTCTTCATGAATTGGGTCGCCCTGAATACTAACATAGCCATGTTCTCCGTGTGATGATTCATAGATGGGCAGGAATATTTCAGCTATTTTTTTTACCAGTTTCCGCTGTAATATGCATTGAACTTCGTTTGCATCTTTTGATTCCAATAAAGCTTCTTGCAATAGCGCTTTCGCATATTCTCCTTCTGTTGGATGAGATAACATTTTCCATGTGTAAGAAGGATTCTGTGTACATCCAACTGCACCCGCCTCAATAGCAAGTTTTGCTTCCTCGCGAGTGACGTTATTTATCCAAAATTTAGTTGGGGTAAGTTTACTAACCCGCTTAAAATAATCACTAATCATTGTTGTACTTTTTTAAATTTCAATATCAAAGTCCCAAAACTTTTCTCATTTTCTGAACACCAAGCCGGGGACTGGTAAGTACTGGTTTTTCGATGTCGTCAAGTTCCGGCACCAAAACAACCATGCTTCCTTGTGCAAGGACAAATACATCTACTTCATTCTGAATCGAAAGCATTTTTTCTTTAACAAGCTGGTTGTGTTTAGCGCGATCGCCTTCCTGCATTAAAACTTTCAGGGCACCATCCACCAAACATTCAATAACTTCTATATCCGTCCCTGCTTCCTTGGCCTTCGCTTTCACCAAGCGCGTGCTCGGCCCCATGGTTGAAGCGACAGTGGCAACTACCGCAATTTTTGTCCCTAACTTGACAGCTTCTTCTGCCATTGCTTCATCCACTTTCAGTACTGGCGTGCTAATTAATTTTGCTGCCGCATCGGCTGCTTCCCCAACGGAGGAGCATTGATTAAAAATGGCATCCACGCCCAAGCCGGAAGCATTCACATAGTAGTCGCAAACCCGCTTAAAAACATTTGGCGTTGCATAGCCGTTCTCCATAACTTCCGCCAAAAGGCTGTCATCGACTATGTGTACCAATTTTGCTTCGGGAATCACTTCAGCAAAGAGTTGTTTTAAATCTTCCACTGATACAAAACTTGTGTGGACGATTGCTATCTTTTTTGTGGTCATTGAATTTTGTTTAAATAATTTTATCAAGGATAAAAATGAATATAAAGGCTACAATCCCGGCAATAGAACTGCCCAGTGTCCAGGATTTCAGGGTTTGAGATACTGAAAGGTTTGCAAACCTTGAAACAACCCAAAAACCTGAATCATTGGGAAGCGACAAACACATGCCTCCTGCACAAATAGAAAGAGCAATAAAAATTGGCTGGATACCTTCGTGGGACACCATTGGCCCTAATATTCCCGCTGCCGTTACCAATGCAACCGTTGAGGATCCAAGCGCCCCCCGAAGAATTGCACCCAAAAAAAAGCCTAAAAACAACATGGAAACATTCCAGTCGGTTAGCGTTGAAACCAGGAATCCTCCAATTCCACTTTGATTAATTAAATAGCCAAATGAACCACCCGCTCCGGTTATAAGAATGATCATTCCTGCACCTTTAGCGGCTTCGGTAATAGAATTGTTTACACTTGATTTTATAAACCTCGACAGTAAGCCAATTGCGACAAGCGTGCTGATAAACATGGCAATATTCTTATTGCCTGTAAATTCAAAAAAATTGATCCATGCAGAATTATTTTCCAGAAGTAATAGTGCAACGCTTCCAATAAGAATCAAAAGAATAGGTAGAAAGAGGATAAAAAGAGATAATCCTTCAGAAGGCTTTTTCTGATTGGAATCAAATTCATCCTCTAAATTCTCCGTTTCAATAGCCGGATCGGATTTTCCGAGAAAGACTCCATACAACCAGCCTCCAACCAAAACCGCAGGGATGCATACCAGAATAGCAAAAAACGCGTAGATTCCCATTGAAACTTCGAAGTTGTTGCCAACTTCAACTGGCCCGGGTGTGGGGACAACAATGTTATGCGAGGCAATCAATCCAATAGCAAGCGAAGTTACGATGGTGATAACCGGTATTTTTGATAAACGGGAAACATTTTTGGCCAGAGAAACCAGGATTACAAATGCCGCGTCGAAGAACACGGGAATTGAAATAAGAAACCCGGTTATTCCTATAGAAAGTGTCGCGTTCTTAGTTCCAAATTTACGAATCATAAAACTGGCGATTTGTTTCATGGCGCCGGAATCAGATAGAATTTTTCCAAACATAATTCCCAGGCCAATGACCAATCCGATTCCCCTGAGCGTATTTCCAAAGCCGGAAGCGATTGAATCGACAATTTGAGAAACCGGCATTTGAACTGCAAATCCGGTCAGTATTGTTGTTAGCAAGAGCGCCAGAAAAGGATTCAACTTGAAACGGATAATGGCTAACAACAGAAACAGGATTGACAGTCCAAATACCAGTAATAAAAAGGTTCCAGTAATCATTGCCAAAAGGACTATGGGTTTATCGTTGGATTTTCGAACCAGACCACGCCTAAGTGAGTTTTGGGATTTCCATTAACAATCTCATAATATTCTTCACAGTTGGCAATAATATCCAGGTCACCATCTTCATCTAAATCGACAAAACGCATATGATCCCATTTTTCGCCCTGCCATGATGTACCCGAGAAGATTCCATCGGACCATTTGATGACATGAGTTTGCCAATTTTTGGTGTCGGGTCGATCATCAAGATATTCCATCCAGAAAACGGAAGCTTTCCCAATCGGGGTATAACCATAGTTATGAATTGTCATTCCTACGATGTCGAGTTTGCCGTCACCATTTAAATCGACAACTTTTATTGGCCTTGTTACCCATCTGGTAATTTCAGGTTTCACAATTATGTTGACTTTCCAATCATCCGGAGTTTCTTGCTGTTCGATATAGTACACGTAATTATCAGACTGAGCAACAAGATCGGTTTTATTATCTCCGTTTAAATCACCCATACCAACCTGCGCCTTGGCAAAAAGTCTTTGGTTTCTGAAAACATCGTGTTTATTCCAATGTTCGTCAGCAGCATCTACATGTTGGCCAGGATTTTCATACCACATTAACATGTCTTCATGGTCAGGAGTATCCCAATCAGCATTCACTACCACAATATCGGAAAGTCCATCCTTATTAATATCTTCAAAAACAAAACCATGACCGCTTTTTAAATCAGAATCGATGCTATGCCTTTTCCACTTATTCAAATCTCTGCGGTCACTCTTATTTTTCGGTGCCTCATACCAGGTCAAACCATTTAATTTTCCCGATCTGTGGCGCCGGCCACCGGCAACAATATCCATTGCTCCGTCCTGATTGATATCGAAGGTTTCAACATACACATAATGTCCCTGATCTCTGGAAGAGGGAATAGTGCCAGCATCAATCCATTTGGAGGGGTCTTTTACATCCGCTTTGTCAGGTCCCCAAACGATGCTTACACTTGAGGCTTCTCCGTTCACAAAAACAACATCAAGGTTTCCATCGCTGTCAAAATCACCAAAATAGCCGTATTCCACATTATCGCCCTCTGAAATTACAATCTTTTCCCATTCATGATAGAGCGGCTTTTCATTATTCCCGGGATGAAATAATATTGTCGCTTTGTCAGCACCTTCGTGAATTACGACGTAATCATTATAGCCATCTCCATTAACATCTCCCGGGCTCAACGAATTATGGTTCCAAAACTGACGGTCAATATGGTGCATTTTCCAGGGTTGGTTCATGAATCGGGGTTCCGAGGCATCTTTTCGGGTTCCGGAAGCATCTTGCGCATTGGCTAAGGTTGTACTTAAAAAAATAAAGAAAATCAAATATATTGTTTTCATACAAGTTCGTTTTAGTGTTTGGCAATAAGCAGGTATAAACCAGCCTATTGCCGTTTATTTTAATGATTAATAACCAGAATTCTGTGATAAAATGGAAGGGTCATTCACTACATCAATTTCGCGTTGAGGTTTAGCAAATACAGTTTGATAGGACTCCATATCATATCCTTTTGCTGACATGACTTCAAATGCCTTACCGGTTCTTAGAAGATCAAACCAACGGTGGCCCTCAAAGGCAAGTTCCAGCCTTCTTTCTTTTGCTATTGCGTCTCTTGTTTCAGTCTGAGAGAGCCCGCTATAGGTTGGAACATCCGCTCGTGTTCTTATTTTATTCAATTCAGTTATTGCTTGTTCGGTCTTATCATTTTCATTCAACGCTTCAGCATACATTAAAATGACATCGGCAAAACGCGTCACTTTCCAATTAACCCTACTATCAAAATTAGAGCTCACGGAAGCTATGTATTTTAACGTGAAGGAATGGTTTGTTGTAAAAAAGGAACCATCGCCTTGCATAAATCCTTTGGCTGCAGAAATTGGCAAACGTTCATCTTCGGGTAAAAATAAACCAATGAATTCATCCGTAGGACTCATTGTTTCCCGGCTATCTCCAATAATCCCAAAATGCTCTCTAAACTCGGGATTATTAGGAATGAACTCATTTGCAAAATTACTTCCTTCTCCTCCCAGATCCGGCTCGTATTCAATGTCGAAAATATATTCGGCATGATGCTCTTTAAAATGATCAAAAACA
>ENA-ORCT01000270-ORCT01000270.1-marine-metagenome-genome-assembly--contig:-NODE-270-length-26551-cov-3.671527_pt1 | contig 26551 bp, 27 predicted proteins | sample MGYA00248632_ERZ508511 | MGnify/ENA primary metagenome ERZ508511 (study PRJEB26182, sample SAMN06268839) | marine metagenome | isolation source: Tt an P1-techrep anaerobic enrichment on pine from sediment...
ACCATCGGTATATTGCCGTACGACATCGATCACCCGGCCACCGGCTCCGGTAACCACATCGATTCCGGCCCGATTCAAAACAGTAAACGCTTTGGGGCCGCAATTCCGGGTGATCAGCACACCTGCACCGCTGTCGACAATGGCTTTTCCTGCCTGGATACCGGCTCCCTGGGGAACATTCAGGCTCTGGATATTTTCAATTACATCAAATTCCAATGTGGCGCTGTCGATAATCAAAAAATAGGCCGCCCGGCCGAACCGGGGATCCATTTCCGATGTGAGCTCAGTGCCGGTAGAAGTTACGGCGATCTTCATCTTTTTTCCCTTTCTATGGTCTGCAATGACAGGTTGACAGTTTTTCTTTCATAGTGAGGGGCTGCAAATCAGATAATTTTCGAGCGGTCCACGCGACCTGTTCCGAGAATATAGTGAGCATATACCCAATACATCCAATCATTCACGTAGTCAAGAGGATACCGACTTGTATGTCCGGGGCAAATGATTAAGATATAAGCGGTTGCGATACCAGGGCAAACCACACCGGGAGCAGCAACGGATCGATATCAATCAGCCCGTAACGATGGCGCGGGGATGATCGATTGCAACCATCACGGATTGATGATGCCGGCAGGAACTGCCGGCCAATGATTCTCCGGATTGAATCTTTTTGGTATATCTTACCTTCAACCAGCGGAGGAACCATTATGAGTGAAAAGCAGGAAAATGATCTGAGGTGTGAAGAAAAATGTGCGTACAATTGGGTCGATTGCGAGGAGTCTCGAAATGACGATCCTATCTGCAGGACCCTGAAAAATAATTGCCTGGAAGAATGCACCTGGTAAGCAGGTGCATTTGAAAAGCGCCGGAGCAAATTCGACAGTCAGACTCCGGCGCACCGAAAAAACCGGCCATGCTGATCATCCCGTCGAAACGTTCAACAACCCAGACAAAAAATTTTCGCCATGTTCCAAACGGGCTCTTAAATGTTCGTTTCTCAGGCGCACCTGAGTCCGATCAGGATATGTCTTTAAGCAGATTGAACAGGATATCATTTTCCAGGTAGGCCTGCTCCAGCTTTGCCTGATGCAACTTGACATTGTCTCCCGATTTTCTGACCAGTTCATTGATCAGGTAATAAATCAGGCAGGACAGTGTGGTGGGAGTTCCGATGTAGGGAATATGCCGTGATGGTGAAACCAGCGACAGATCGGCAAACTGGATGATGGGACACATCGTGGTGTCGGTAATCAAATGAAGGTCAAGGTTCAGCCTTCTGGCCAGTTTTCCGATACGGATCAACTCATTTGGGTACCGGGAGGTCGCAATAATGACCACGAGGCTGTCAGGTGGCGCAATCGTCAACCAGTCGATAGTGGTCCGATCGCTTCCTTTGAGAATTTGAACATTACCCCGGACCTTTATCAATGACCATCCCATGTAGTAGGCCAGTGTATACGACAGACGCGAGCCCACGACAAACACCTGAGGACTCCTGTTGAGCTGATCCACCATCCGTTCAACCGTTTCTATGTCCACAGACTCATAGAGCTGTCTCAGGTTATCGATCTCCTCTGAAATAATCCGCCCCAAACGATCCGGGCCATGCCCGTTCAGCTCGGATAAATCAAAGCGATCCAGAAGCGTCAGTTCGGTATCAACCAGATCTCTCAACTCCTGAATAAATTCCGAATACCCGGCATAATCCAGCTGACTGACGAAACGCACCACAGTCGCTTCACTCACATCGCAGACACCCGCGAGCTCCTTGGTGGTCATAAATACCACCCGGCGCGGATTTTTCAGAATATAATCGCCCAAAATCCGCCCCTTAGGCGTCAAGCTGTCATGATGCTCGACAAGGCGCTGCATCAGCGGATGTGTATCACTGTTGTCCATAATCTATCTCCCGGAGGCAGTATTTAGCAGCACTAAAAATGATGCAAATTATTTCATAATCAATAAAATGAAGCCCAAACCAATCAATTCACAATAAATCAAACACCATAAATGCCTGCCAAAGGGCGGTGAAATAAAAAAAATCCGCTAAATCAGACTGATATCACCACAAACAAAATAGCGGCAGACATCCGACTCTCCTAACCAGTAAGGAGTCCAGGCGCTGGTAAATTCGGGCACACTCCACATTACCCTGATATTAAACGAAAAAGGAAAAGAATAAATTGGCATTAATCATTTCATCCAAATCGACTGGAAAGTCAATATATTTGTGCGTACGAATTTTCTATTGACACAATACATTTCATATGAAATGAAATCATTCAAATTTACTGAATCCCAAACAGTACGATTCTCCGACTATCGACTCTCCCCGGATTAATTATATCCGGTCGATCTCAAACGAGAGGAAGGGAATAGTCCAATGATCATTGTTGGTGAACTGATCAATGCCAGTCGAAAAACGATTGCGACGGCAATCGAAAGCCATGACGTGGAAGCCATCAAATCGATCGCTGCTGATGAACTGGCGGAAGGTGCCGCTTACATTGAGCATGAACTACCTGAAATCACACCACGCCGGGGCATTCGAACTGGCCTGAATTTTAATTATTCGCGCACACCGGCGTCGTTCATCGACAACTGACCGGTACGATTGAACGAAAAGATTTCGAAACCTAATGCCTGCGGGGTCGGGCCGGAATTTCCGGCCCGACCTCACCCCAGGCAGCCGATCCTCCTCGAGTCCGGTTCAATGCCGGCGGTGCGCAGCACACACTATAAAACGGACATTTAAATCAAGGAGTTGAATTATGAACTTGAAGGGGCTTTCCGGGGGTCTGTACAGACCGCTTTCGGAAAAAGACATCGAAACCGTCCACGAGGCATCCCTGACCATTCTGGAAAAAACCGGTATTACCTATGAATCCGGGCTGGATGCCACGCTGGAAATGCTGGAGCAGGCCGGCGCCATCATTGATCGTGACAATGGCCGGGTTCGGCTGCCGCGGAAACTGGTCACCGAACAGGTGGCCAGGGCCCCGGAACAGGTCATCCTGTATAGCCGGGACGGGAAAAACGACCTGGATCTGACCGAGCATAAAGTTCATATGGGAACCGGCGGGGCCGCCATTAAAATTCTTGATCTGGAAACCGGTGAGGCCCGCTCAACCACACTGAACGATCTGTATCAGCTGGGGCGCCTCGTCGACAACCTCGATCACATTCACTTTTTCCTGCGCCCCTGCATTCCCACAGATATCCAGGAGTCCGAGTACGATATCAACATGTATTATGCCTGCCTGAAGGCAACCGGCAAACATGTCATGTCCGGTGTAAACGACGAGGCAGGACTTCACAAAGTCATCGACCTGGCTGCGATGATTGCCGGCGGCAGCGATCAACTTCAGGCCAGACCGTTTATCTCGGTGATCACCTCCTTTGCAATCAGCCCGCTCAAACTCTGCACCCAGTCAACCCTGATCATGCAGGAAGCGATTCGAAACCGGATTCCTGTCGCCCTTTCCGCTGCTCCCATGTCCGGCTCCACCTCCCCCATGACCATGGCCGGCACTCTGGCCCAGCTTCATGCCGAGCAGCTGGCCGGCATCACCATCTGCCAGCTGACCAACCCCGGGGCCCCGCTGCTCTACGGCGGCATCCCCGGCATGGCCAATCTAAAGACCATGGGCTATCTGGGCGGCGGCGTGGAGTGCGGCATGATGAATGCGGCCATTCACCAGCTCGCCAATCATATCAAGGTGCCTAATTATAATTCATCGGGGCTCTCGGACGCCAAGGTTCCCGATGCCCAGGCCGGCTGGGAAAAAGCGTTTACCGCACTTCTGGCCGCTATGGGCGGATCCAATTACGTACACCACACGGCCGGAATGCTGGAATCCATGTTGACCGTGGCCTGTGAGCAGTACGTGATCGACGATGAAATCATCGGCATGTGTTACAAGGTTCTCAAAGGCATCGAGGTGGATGCCGACCACCTGGCCATGGAGGTCATCGACAGTGTCGGGCCGGGCGGCAACTACATGATCGCACCCCACACCATGGCCCACATGCGCAGCGAGTACTTCAACGGCAATGGCATCACCGACCGGAAAAGCCGGGAGAAGTGGGAAAAAGACGGTGCCCTGGACACCCGGACCCGCGGACGGGAAATCGCTCGCAAAATTCTGGCCGGAGAGGAAAAATCCTATATTCCGCCGGAGATTGACCAGGCGATCCGGGAAAAATTCAACATTCTTCTGTAAAGGAGAGAAATACCATGTTTGACTACCAATCCATTATCAACGCATTGATTGAATGTGACCAGGCTAAAGTAATCGGACTTGTCAAGGAGGCCCTCGATCAGGGAGAGCCTGCCGGAACTGTTTTGAATCATGGGCTTATCGCCGGCATGGACATTGTCGGCGAGCGCATGGAAAACGAGGAGATGTTCATCCCCGAAGTGCTCATGGCCGCGCAGACCATGGGGGCTGCCGTTGAAATTCTCAAACCGCTTCTCGGTGAAGACGATTCCGCCGCCAAGGGAAAGGTTATCATCGGCACGGTCAAGGGCGATCTTCATGACATCGGGAAAAACCTGGTGGCCATGATGTTGGAAAGTGCCGGGCTGGAAGTACACAATCTGGGCGTGGATATTGCGCCAGAGCAATTTGTGGCTGAAATTCAGGCAAAAGATGCCGATATGATCTGCCTGTCTGCCCTTCTGACCACTACCATGCCCATGATGAAACAGACCATCGATGCCATTTCCGAGGCCGGTCTCCGGGATCGGGTAAAGATTATGGTGGGCGGAGCACCGGTTACCCAGGAGTTTGCCGATCAAATCGGCGCTGACGGATATGCCGCCGATGCCGGCTCTGCCGCCAAAATGGTAAAGGCCATGATGTAGCTGGATCAAATTCAGAAATCCGGCCAACCGTAACAGGAGCGTCCAATGGAAACCTGGCAATTTCTTGTTCAGAACTCACATGAAGTCTTGCTGCTGACCGCCCAGCACGCCTGGGTGGTTGCCGTATCGGTGGTCATCGCCATATTCACCGGCGTTCCCATCGGCATCTGGATCACTTTCAACGAAAAAGCGGCGGACATCGTTCTCTACATCGCCGGAATCATCATGACGATCCCCTCCATCGCCCTGTTCGGTATCATGATCCCGCTCCTGTCGGTTTTCGGTCACGGAATCGGTGTGGTGCCGGCCATTGTCGCCCTGGTCCTCTACTCCCAGCTGCCCATCATCCGAAACACCTATGCGGCCATCAAAAATGTCGACCCCAACATTATCGATGCCGGCACCGGAATGGGCATGACCCGGTTCCAGGTGTTGTTCAAGGTGCAGGTTCCCATGGCGTTGAGCGTCATTTTTGCCGGCGTACGGGTGGCAGTGGTCATGTCAATCGGTATCGGTGCCATTGCCGCCTACATCGGAGCCGGCGGGCTGGGCCACTACATTTTTATGGGAATCAACCAGACCAACGACCCGATGATCCATACCGGCGCACTTGCCGTGGCGATCATGGCGATAGTGGTGGATTACGTTTTTGGGATAATCGAAAACCGATTGGTAAGCAAAGGATTGAGGGCATAGTCATGATAACACTTGAACGCGTCACTAAAATCTATCCCGGAAGCAAAGTTCCTGCAGTCGATAATGTTGAACTCCAGGTCCCCGAAGGTGAAATTTGCGTCCTCATCGGCTCATCGGGCTGCGGCAAGACAACTCTCATGCGCATGATGAACCGGCTGATTCCCATCACCTCGGGCACCATTCGCATTGGCGACAAGGACATCACGGGCATGGATGTCATCGAGCTTCGCCGGAGCATCGGGTATGCCATCCAGCAGATCGGCCTGTTTCCCCACATGACGGTATTGGATAACATTGCCACGGTTCCCAAACTTCTTGGATGGGACAAACCCCGCATCGAGCGCCGCGTGGACGAACTTCTGGAACTGGTCAACCTCGATCCCGGCGTGTTCCGCTCCCGCTTCCCACGGGAACTTTCCGGCGGCCAGGCCCAGCGGATCGGGGTCGCAAGGGCCATGGCGGCCGACCCGCCCGTCATGCTCATGGACGAACCCTTCGGGGCTATCGACCCCATTAACCGTGAGGTGCTTCAGGACGAATTTCTCAAAATCCAGGCCAAGCTCAAAAAGACCATCGTCTTTGTTACCCATGATATTCATGAGGCCGTAAAAATGGGGGAGAAAATCGCCCTGCTCGACGCCGGCCGCCTGATCCAGTACGGCACGCCTGAGGACCTGTTGACCCGCCCGAAAAACCGGTTCGTCAAAGATTTTGTCGGGGCGGATCGAGCTCTCAAACGCCTGGACCTGTTGAAGGTCAAGGACGCCATGCGAGTCAATCCGGTTCACTGTTTTGACAACGATCCGGGAGAAAAAGTTCTGGAGCAGATGATCGAAAACGACCTGAACTACCTGCTGGTGACCGACCGGGAAAGCAAGCTCAAAGGATATGTCAATCTCGTAGATCTCCGCGGCCACAACGGAGAGGTGGGCGATGTGGTTCATCCCATGAGAATCACCGTCACCACCGACCGGAACCTCAAGGAGGCCCTCAGCAAAATGCTAACTTACGATATCGGTATTGTGGTAGCGGTGGACGAGGATGGCCGACTGGCTGGCGTGCTCAACACGCGGACCCTTTTCTCCGTAGTGGGAGAAACCTACGATGAGCGTGGTGGCCGCTGGGGTAAAATTCCTGCAAACGGGAGCATACTATGAAATCGGACCACAGCAGCACATCGGGCGGACGGTTCTGGATGATTATCGGACTGCTGGTGGCCTTTTCGGCCGGTGCCTACTTTCAGAGCCTCGGATTCTTTGAATTTGCCGCCGACAATCCTGATGAAATCTGGGACCTGTTGCTCCAGCACATCCGGCTCGTGCTGATCTCCAGCGCCATTTCCATAAGCCTCGGCGTTCCCATGGGAATTTTGCTGACTCGCGGGTTCATGCGGCGTTACCGGGAGTGGATCCTGAACCTGCTGGGTATCTGCCAGACTGTGCCGTCCCTGGCGGTCATCGCCATCGCCATGACCTACATCGGCATCGGGCCGAAAACGGCCATTTTCGCTCTGGTCATCTACGGGCTGCTTCCCATTATCCGAAACAGTGTGGCCGGCCTGGCCGGAATCGATCCGGTGATTATAGACGCCGGCCGGGGCATGGGCATGACGCCGGCGCAGCTCCTGTTCAGGGTGGAACTGCCCAACGCCATGTACATCATCCTGACCGGCATCCGGACCTCCACGGTTATCAATGTGGGCACGGCGGCCATGAGCTTTCTGGTGGGCGGCGGCGGTCTGGGGGATCTGATTTTCACCGGCATCGCCATGGTCGATCCGGGGATCATGCTGGCCGGAGCCGTACCCACCGCCACCCTGGCAATCGTGATGAACTGGGCGTTCGGCCGGCTTGAGAAGTCGATCATCAGCCCGGGTCTTGTTTACAGCAGCAATTAGTTCACGGATTTCTTGGACCGGGTTTAAACGGAAGCATATCCGTTCAAAACTCTGATTAATCAAAGGTTAACAAGTTATTAAGGAGGAGGAGCCCAGCATGAAAAAATTCACGAAAACCATCGTCAGCATCACCTGCCTGGCCCTGGCAGCCGCCCTGTTTGCCATGCCGGCTACCGGTCTGGCCGCCGAAAAAAAAATGGTCGTCGGATCCAAGGAATTCACCGAGCAGCGAATCCTGGGGCAAATCATGATCTCCCTTCTCGAAAAGCACGGGTTTGAAACCGTTGACAAGACCGGGTTGGGGGGGACCTTGGTGGTCCGAAAGGCTCTGGAGAACGACCAGATCGACATCGCCATGGAATACACGGGCACGACGCTGGTCACCCACCTCAAGCAAAAAACGATCATCACCGACCCGGTGGAGTGCTACAACTTCGTCAAGGAAAAAGACGAGGCAAACGGCATTGCCTGGCTCCCCTACATGCCGTTTAACAACACCTACTGTCTGATGATGCGTCAGGACCATGCCGAAAAACTCGGCATTGCCTCCTTATCCGATCTGGCCAACTACGTCAAAGCCCATCCCAAAGATGTATCCCTCGGAATCAATGCTGAATTCTACGCCCGGCCGGACGGATACCGCCCGTTGCAGAAAAAGTACGGATTCAAATTCCCCAAGGATAAAATTGTAAAGATGAGCTCCGGCCTTCTCTACAAGGCCCTCCGGGACAGTCAGGTGGACGTGGCCATGGGATTTGCAACCGACGGCCGGATCAAGGGGTTTGATCTGCTGGTCCTCAAAGATGACCTGCAGTACTTTCCGGTCTACAACCCGGCACCGATGGTGAAACAGGAGACGCTGACCAAATATCCGGAACTGGAAACGATCTTTTCCGACCTGGCCAAGCACCTGGACACGGCCGCCATGACCAATCTGAACTTCCAGGTGGACGGTGAGCACAAGAACGTCAAGGACGTTGCCACCGAGTGGCTCAAGAGTGTTGGCCTGATCTAACTGCAAACAGATAAAGCCGTATCCCATGGTAATTTGTCATTCAACCGGCCTGACTTCTGTGTTGCGCAGACGTGAGCGTATTACCATATTTCCATCCTTGCGCGCCCCGATGACGGACCTCGGCACCCGACTCAATACAGGGATACGGACACATTTCCGAGTCACTGGCGCCTGAAATCGACAATTACGGTGGTTCGCAGCAGCGAACCACCGTTTTTTTTAACGGCCTTGCACGCATATCCCCCCCGGGGGGGGAATCGCTTTGACCAATTCATAACATTCCGATTTTTATAAAATATTAAGTAATCAAAGGACGTAAGGAAGTAATGAGCACTTTAACCGATCACGCCGTTCAATTTATCTTGAACACCGAATGGGTGACCTTGCCGGCGGAAATTCAGCACCAGTCCAAACGCTGCCTGCTGGACACGCTGGGCGCCCTGCTGGCCGGAATGGAGACCCCGGTCGGCGAATTGATGTCTCGGGTCAGCACCATTCAATACCGGGGAGATGAAGCCACCGTCCTGGTGAGCGGCAAACGCACCTCGGCCGCCGGCGCTGCATTGGCCAACGGGTTTGCCGGAAATGCCCTGGATATCGATGATGGCTATCGCCTGGTCAAAGGTCACCCGGGCGCCTGTGTGCTCCCCGTGACCCTGGCGGCCGGCGAGCTGGCCGCCCGATGCAGCGGTAAAGATTTTCTCTCGGCCCTTGTGGTGGGATATGAAATCGGCATCCGGGCCGGGGTTATCCGGCACGCCACCTACGACATGTATCATTCATCCGGAAGCTGGGGGGCGATTGCCGGAGCGGCGGCTGCGGGAAAGCTTCTGGGTTTTGATGCAGATACACTGCTGCATGCCATGGGCGCAGCCGAATATCATGCCCCGATTGCCCCCATGATGAAATGCATCGACGTTCCCTCCATGGGAAAAGACAGCATCGGCTGGGGCACCATGGTCGGTATGCTCTCCGCGCTCATGGCCGAAGACGGTTTTACAGGAATACACCCGCTCTTTGCCGATGCACCGGATGCCGGATGGGTCGAGAGCCTGGGACGCCGCTTTGAAATCATGAACCTGTATTTCAAACCCTACTGCGCCTGTCGCTGGGGGCAGCCGGCCGTTGCCGGCGCCCTCCATATCGCACGGGAGTATCAGCTCAAACCGGACAATATTGAAACCATCATCGTAGATACCTTTGAAGCTGCAGCCCGCCTGTCCTGCACCCCGCCGAAAGATACCGAAGAAGCCCAGTACAATCTGGCGTTCCCGGTGGCCGCCGCACTGCTTGACGGTGAGGTGGGACCGCGCCAGGTGCTGCCGCCCCGCCTCAACGACCCGGCAGTCCATGCGCTCATGGGAAAGGTAAAAACCTGTGTAGACGACCGGTTCGAAAAAATATTTCCGGCAAAGGCCGGTGCCGAAGTGACCGTCACCACCACGGACGGCAGGGAGTTCAAATCCGGCCAGATGGAGGCCATATGGGAGCCGCCGGACACCCTCCCGTCGGATAAAGAACTGGAGGCAAAGTTCAAATGGCTGGTTGAGCCGGTCCTTGGAAAAAAGCAGACCGACCGACTGGTAGCCATGATCTGGACATTTGAAGAGCAGGATGATCTGTGCGCCCTTATCGATTACTGCATCAAAAGGGAGGTTGCCGCTTGACTCAGTTCAAGACCGTTGAAAAAGCATTCGAAGCGAGCGGCCCGGAGCGCTTTACCATCGGCCTTGCCAATATCAATACCCGTGTTCCGGATCTTGAGGCCAACCGGGATCGAATCGCTGCGGCTGTGGAGGTGTTCAGGGACCGGGGTGTGAATATGGCCGTATTTCCGGAGTATTGTCTGTCCGGATGCTTCTGGGACGACAGAGCAGCGTGTGAGGCGCATATGTCCCGGGCGGCTATGAATCAGCAGGTGGGCTGGATCCGGGAACGTCTCGTCCCACTGCTGGACGACAACCTTCAGTACATTGTGCTGAACGGTGCGGTCGATCAGCCGGAAGCTGAAAAGCCTTACCTGAATGTAACCTGCGTTGTCGATTCCGAATTCTCGGGCTTAATCGCTGCCAATACCTACAAAAAAATCTTTCTTCCAGGCATAGAAGCCCATTACGCCTCATCCGGAAAGGATGACCGGCTGGTAGTGGACACGCCCTGGGGACGATTCGGTTTTATCACCTGCTACGATTTATGCTTCCAGCAGCTCCTCCAGGAATACGCCCTTGTCGATCAGGTGGATGCCATCGTTGCCCCGTCCGCGTGGCGCAGCCGTACCGAACGCCATTACCCGGGAATGGATGCCGGTTCCGATCACTATTACGGTTTCCAGTGGGATACTCTGCTTCCCGCCCACGCCCTGCTGAACCAGATCTGGATGTTCGGGTGCAACACGGTCGGCCGGCACGAACTCGGAGGTGAGGAGTTGTGGGGTGGCTCCGGCGTGTGGGCGCCTTCCGGTATCCGGCTGGCCCAGGCTTCTCATCACGAGGAAGAGCTGCTGATTGTCCGCAACATCGACATCAAGGGAGAGCGGAAAATTGAACATGCGGATTTCAGTTACGCCGGTGATTTTCAAAATATCTACCGACCAATAGCCGGTAGCCGGGCGTTTACCCGGACACCTGAATGATTGAACCAACCATACGCTGGACTCAGACATGGCCAAACCCAGACTTAAAGAACACCGAATCAACACGTAGTGGTGCAAGGGCTGCGGAATCTGCGTGGCGTTCTGCCCGAAAGAGGTCCTTGAAATGGACGACAGGGACAAGGCCCGGGCGGTCCGCCCGGAGGACTGCGTGGCCTGCAAGCTGTGCGAGCTGCGCTGCCCGGATCTTGCCATTGAAATCATCACTGAGGAGGCCGACACGGACAAGCAATCATGAGCCGAACCGTCAAGTTTGTACAGGGCAATGAAGCCTGCGTGGAAGGGGCACTGTATGCGGGGCTGGAATTTTTCGCCGGCTACCCGATCACCCCCTCCACCGAAATCGCCGAACACCTGTCCGGAAAACTGCCCGCCATCGGCGGCAAATTTCTCCAGATGGAAGATGAGATTGCCTCGATGTGCGCCATCATCGGGGCCTCGCTGACCGGCCGAAAGGTGATGACCGCCACCTCCGGACCCGGGTTTTCCCTGAAACAGGAGGCCCTGGGCTACGCGGTGATGGCCGAGATCCCCTGCGTGATCGTCAACGTACAGCGCGGCGGCCCCTCAAAGGGAAACCCCACCCACGTGAGCCAGGGGGATGTCAACCAGGCCCGCTGGGGCACCCACTGGGATCATGCCATCATCGCGCTGACCGCCTCCAACCACCGGGACATCTTTGATTTATCACCCATTTCCAAGCGTTTGATAATATTCTTTCCGCAATAACGAATAAATATGCAAATCAGCAAATGCCTCCTTGAACCGAACACACTGCCGGGCTACCCCCTCAAATGTAAAGCCGACCTTTTCCGCCACCCGCATGGAAGGGCTGTTGTCCGGATGAATTTTCAATTCCAGCCGATTAATCTCCCGGGTTCGAAAAAGATAACCGGAAAAAAGAGTTAACGCCTCCGTCATGATCCCTCTACCTTGAATTGCGGAATCGAACAACAGGTAGCCGATCTCCAGGCCGCTGTAGTAAGGCGTTGCCATAAAGTAATGAATCCCGCCCAGGATATTGTCTGTGTCATCGACAATCAGCAGGCGGCCGAATTCATCCGTCCAGAATCCCGTTTCCTGAAACTTCCGTAAAAAATCCGGTTCCGATACCAGATCGACAGGATAATAGGGGCCTTTGTTTGAGACATCGTTCAACAAGGCAAACAGCCTGTCCAGATCTTTTTCCCGGATCAGTCGCATTGAAAATGAACTGGCTTTCAGCATTTTTATCCACTCACATTCGCTCGGGTATAAACAGGAGTGTTTATGTTCCCTTGATAGGTTTATGGTTTAGTCTGATTGGTGGTCGGATGTCGGGTGTCGGGAATAAAAAACCCTACAGATGGACACTGCAACCCTGAATCTACAACTTTTGGGTTTCAGGTTTCCGTTTTGCCAGTAATGGGCCAACCGTGGAAAAGTAGTTCGAATTTTTCACCGAACACGGCCGACTCCTCGGTCACATGCCAGCGTCGTTCTCGTTCTGGAATTTTTTGTTCCAACGTTTTTTCCAGCCCATTGAGCATACGGATACATTTTTTGTATTGATCCCGAAATGTTAAATATTCTTTCCCGGTGATGTAACCTTTAAGTTTTGCCATGTAAAGATGGTGAATTGTCTCACCCGTTTCTCCCCTGCTACGATACACTCCTTCAATTTTATTTCGAATGTGTCGATCATCATTCTTCTCGGCGAGCTGTGCAGGAGCACTATTTGACGAGCGTCTTACCTGACTCCCCAGTTCGTATTTTTCTTCCTGGGGCCAACTGTGCGTCAACGCACAAACTTCGATGTGTAACCGGCACAACTTCCTGTAAACCTCAAGATCTTCAACTTCAAGATAATTTTTCGTTTTCACGGCATCCCCCCGACACCTGACACCCGACACCCGAAACCCAACACCCAGCCCCAAAGATGACGCAACCATCATCCCAATGTACTATCGTTTCCGATTAGGCCCCCCGGCTCTCAGTCCCCAATTGTCCCGGTTTTCGTCTCACCGGACGGATAGATAATCTCATACTCGTAATGCATGGTCGCGCTGGCCTTCATAATAGCGCCGACTGAACAGTATTTGTCCGCTGACAGCCGAACCGCCCGCTGGACCGCCTTCTCCCGGATGTCTCCGCGGATAATGTATTTCACCCAGATCTCCTTGAAAATACTTGGATCCTCATCCACCCGTTCGCCGCGCACCTGAATTTCAAACGTGTCGATCGGTTCCCGCATTTTTGACAGAATAAGGATCACATCCACACCTGTGCATCCGCCAAGACCAATCAGCGGAAGTTCCCCTGGCCGAACCCCTGAATCCGCGCCCCCAATATCCGACCCGGCGTCCATCACCACTGCATGACCGGAATCGGCTTTCCCGACAAACTGGTATCCGTCAACCCATTTGATTGTTGCTGTATTCATTGATCTCCTCCCTGAGGGTTCTGTCGTTATAGGGTACCACTAACCGGCAGCACAACAACCATTATTTCGATCGCATCGTCAAAATCGCCGCACGGTATTGCCATTAATGTGATTAACAGGCAATCGGCGAAAGAAACCTGTTGACATCCGGACCAATTTCCTGCAAACGAACAGGTTGCGAGTGAGTGACCACTCAGTCTAAGAACCCATCGATTTCTATCAGAAATAAAAACATACCATCAATTACTCAAACAAGAAAAGAGTTCACATGCTTCCTGAAACCAGCAAATACGTTCTGGCCATCGACTTGGGCACATCCGGGCCGAAATCAGCCATCGTATCTACCCATGGCGATGTTGTGGACTATGCGTTTGAAGAAACCCGACTCAATCTTCTGCCGGGGGGCGGAGCGGAGCAGAGCCCCGAGGAGTGGTGGACGGCTATTTTAAACACCTCAAAAAGAGTACTGGGACAAACACAAATTCCACCTCAAAATATTGTGGCAATTTGCTGCACGGCCCAGTGGTCGGGTACAGTCGCGGTTGACCGTCAGGGGGCCCCCCTGATGAACGCCATCATCTGGCTTGACTCGCGGGGCAGCCATTACATCCGAAAGATAACCGGCGGGACAATCACCTATGAAGGCTATGAGATCCGAAAACTCCTCCGATGGCTCAGGCTCACCGGCGGAGCCCCCAGTCCATCGGGGAAAGATCCCATCGCCCACATCCTGTATATCAAACATCATCACCCCGAAGTCTATGAACAGACATACAAGTTCCTGGAACCCAAAGATTACATTAACCTGCGATTGACCGGACAATTTGCTGCTTCGTACGATTCCATCGCCCTTTACTGGGTGACCGACAACCGGGATCTCTCCCGTGTCGACTACGACGACCATCTCATCCGTCTGTCCACCATAAGCCGGGACAAGCTCCCCGAACTCAGGCAGGCCGTGGATACACTCGGCCGACTGAAACCCGATGTGGCTGAACAACTCGGTCTGTCGCCTGACATACCGGTTATTACAGGCACACCGGATGTGCCGGGTGCGGCCCTCGGTTCCGGTGCAGTGCAGGACTATCAAGGGCATCTGTACATCGGCACATCGAGTTGGCTGACCTGCCATGTGCCATTCAAGAAGACCGATGTCTTTCACAACATGGCATCCCTGCCCTCGGCCCTTCCTGGACGCTACTTCGTAGCCAACGAACAGGAAACCGCCGGCGCCTGTCTCACCTTTTTGCGGGACAATATTCTGTACAACAAGGACGAATTGCTCCAGGAATACCAGGTACCTGATGTCTACAAGATCTTTGACCGGATCGTGAGCCGGGTGCCGCCGGGAAGCAACAAGGTAATTTTTACCCCATGGCTTTATGGTGAGCGGACGCCCATTGAAAATCACTCCGTTCGTGCCGGATTTTTCAACCAGAGTCTGGATACCACCCGGGAGCATCTGATCCGGGCCGTATTCGAGGGTGTGGCCTTTAACGCCAAATGGCTGCTCGGCTACGTGGAAAAATTCATCAAGCGTCCCATGGAAATCATCAATTTCATCGGCGGCGGTGCCAATTCCGATATCTGGTGTCAGATTCATGCGGATGTGTTCAATCGGACCATCCGCCAGGTTAAGGACCCCATCCAGGCCAATGTTCGGGGAGCCGGGCTCCTGGCGTCACTGGCTCTGGGCTACACCACTGTCGAGAAGATTGCCAGCAGTGTGAAAATTGCCGCCACCTATACGCCGGACCCGAAGAATCGTAAAATCTACGATGAGCTGTTCAGGGAATTCCTGAATATTTATAAATGCAATCGAAAAATTTACTCCCGGTTGAATGGATAACACGTGCTTTCCTGACACCCGACACCTGAAACCCGAAGCACACTCAAAACAAAAAAACACATTCGAGGAACGTTTTACTCCTAAAAATATTTGCAGAATACAGGAGACACCATGGATCTTCTCGAAATCAGCGATAAATACCTGGGCTGGGTGCCGGCCCCAATTCTGGCGTGGACCTTCGGCAGCCTGAAAAAAATTCCGATTGTAAACCGGACGATCCAGAACGAATACGACCGGATCATGGGAGACATTGAAACCGTGATCAAACCGTACCGAAGCCGGGACATGAGCTTTACTTCAATTCCGGAAAACGGTTTGAACCGGGAGGCCATCATCGCGGAGATGGAAGCCCTGAAACAGATCGAGGAAGGCAAATGGAAGGACGGCTACGCCTCCGGAGCCGTTTACCATGGCGACCAGGAACATATTGACTTTCTCAACCGGGTGTATGCCATCGGCTCCCAGGCCAATCCTCTTCACTCCGACCTCTGGCCCAGCACGGTGAAATACGAGGCGGAAGTTGTCGTCATGACGGCCCGGATGCTCGGGGCCGAACAGGCCGGAAAAGATCGGGACGCTATCTGCGGAGTGGTCTCCTCCGGCGGCACCGAAAGCATTCTGCTGGCCATGAAAACCTATCGCGATCGGGCCCTGCTAGAAAAGCGGATCAAAAAACCGGAGATGATCATCCCGTCAACGGCCCACGCGGCCTTTGACAAGGCGGCCGGGTACTTTAACATCAAGCTGATCCGTATTCCGGTGGGCAGCGACTTCCGGGCCGATGTGGCCGCCACGAGAAAGGCGATCACCCGACGGACCATCGTCATCGTGGGCTCAGCGCCGGCCTTTCCCCATGGCACCATTGATCCCATTGAGGAGCTCTCCGAACTGGCCCGCGAAAAGGGAATCGGGTTTCATACCGACGCCTGTCTGGGCGGTTTTGTTCTCCCCTGGGCGAGAAAACTGGGATACAATGTCCCGCCGTTCGATTTTCGGCTGCCGGGGGTGACCTCGATGTCGGCCGACACCCACAAGTACGGCTATGCGGCCAAGGGGACATCGGTGGTCCTGTACCGGCGGCCCGAGCTTCGACGCTATCAGTACTACAAGACCACCGACTGGCCCGGCGGGCTTTATTTTTCCCCTACTTTTGCCGGCAGTCGCCCGGGAGCACTGAGCTGCGCCTGCTGGGCCGCCATGATCGCCATGGGTGAAGCGGGGTATCTCAACGCAACGAAAAAAATCATGGAAACCGCACAAACCATCCAGCAGGGCATCCGAAGCATCCCGGAGCTGAGAATCCTGGGCGATCCACTGTGGGTCACGGCCTTTGCATCCGACACCCTGGATATTTACCGGATTCTGGATTTCATGACTGAACGGAACTGGAGTCTCAACGGGCTTCACAAACCGGCCTGCATTCACATCTGCCCGACCTTGCGACACACCCAACCGGACGTGGCTCAGCGATTTATCCATGATCTGCGGGATGCGGTGGATCATGTGAAGAAAAACCCCAAAGCCGAAGGAGGCATGGCGCCGGTTTACGGCATGGCCGCCACGTTTCCCGTGCGGGGTATGGTTGGCGATCTGCTGGAGCGGTTCATTGATGCGCTTTACAGGGTTTGATGGCATCAGCCCGATTTCCATGAAGATAATCATGAAATACCGAGGCCCTTCACCCGGCCAATGACAATACTGCGCCATCATCTATCCGACGATGGCGCAGCCTTCTGCTCATCAATCATATTTGTTGACCAGTGGGTCGCTGCGGTTCGGAAACATGGCGCTGAACGGCTCAAACCGATCGATTTCGGACACCGTACAGAACTGCATTCCTTTTTTACTTCCCGTCATCATCAGCGGATTGGCTTTTCCGACGTCCAGCCCGCCATCGGAAGTCACCACATTGTCGTCCACCTCAAGGCGGAGCACCCGGCCCATGATAAGCACATACTTATCGTCTTCATACTCCTTGTACAGTTCGCACTCCATCCACGCGTAACATCCGGCAATCCCGGGTGCTGTGACGGAAGAGGACGTTTTTTCCATCAGCCCGGCCGCCTGGAACTCATCGACCTCCGGACGGCTGAAGCGAGCTGTGGGAATCACCTTTTCCGCCAGCTCCACACCTGGCATATTAACGACAAATTCCCCCATCTGCCGGATATTGTCCAGGGTATCGCGTTTTCTGGCCGAAGCCAGGCAAATCAAATCCAGCGGGCGCAACACCGGCATGATACAGGAATACGGCGCGATATTTCGAACACCACCGGCACTGATCGTTGACATGAACGCCACTGGCAGGGGAATGAAGCCCTCCCGCATAAACGGTTTGAATATCATCGGACCTCCTTTAATAGTTTAACTCAATACCGATACTGAATGTCTGCCCGGGAGCCGGAAAATCAAACTCTTCTTCGTAATCCTCATCAAAAAGGTTTTCGACTCCGGCCGTCACGAAACCATCCACCTTACCCTTCCAGGCAGGATATCGCAAAAACAGGTCAACGGTGACAAAATCATCGAGTGTCTTGAGAGTCGTTTGGGTCGGATCGAATACAGAGGTACCATCCGGGTTATCATCGCCGCCCAGATATGGAACGTCCCGGGAATCTACCCACCGGCATGTCATTTTGGCCAGCATTCCGTCTTCCCGCTCGTATTTGACTCCCCAATTGATTTTCAAATCCGGCAGTTCGGAAAGCTCATCGCTCAACGCATTACTCGCATCCAGAGAATCTCCGCTTTTTTGGGTATCCTGCCACGTCAGGTTGGCAAAATAACCGAAGTTCCCCCAAAAACGGCCCGACACATCCAGTTCGACACCTTTAAATTCCACTTCATCGATGTTGTAGACCACCCGACTCGGCGAATATCCGAATATCCACCGGATGTAATCATCCACCTCGTAATAATATCCGGTCAAACCGATGTTCATGCCTGGGATCCCGGCGAAGGTGACGCCAACCTCGTATTGATCCGCGTCTTCAAAAGTAAGATCCTTTCGTGAAATGGTTACCCGGGGATCCACCTCCGGCCGATAACCCGCGTGGTACCAGTAGAAAGCTGGGGAATCAGGCATGCGTGTCGATCGGGCATAGCGTCCGTGGAGTGCCAGTGTATCGATGAGGCGATATACGGCCCCGATTTTAGGCAACAGCACCTCTTCATCAAACTTTATGTTCACCTCTTCGAATCCGGCGGGTCTTCCGGGGGGAACCACATAACCGGTCACCTGATCCACCGTGCTGTCACCGTAATAGTCTTCGTAGCGAAGCCCCAGATACAGGTCCAGGTTCTCCAGAACGGCCCACTGATCATCCACATAGACACCGTGTCGTCGAAGCGCATCGTTCTCATCCGATCCGTCCATGGGCAGCCGGGCGCCGTTGGAGGTGAAATAATCCGTATCTACAAAGGTGTTATCGGTACCCCCGTAACCCTGGTAGTTTCCTTCCGTCCCAAAGCCAAGCCGGTGGTTTCCTGCTAATTTGTCGGCGCTGAGAAGCCATCCCCACGACAGATCGGGCTCCGCCTCCCGTTCCAGTATCCGGTCTCCGGTCTCAAAGGAATTGATAAAATCCTCCCGGTCCTCATGGTTGTAATACAGCTTCACCCCCGTCTGGATACCGGCTATATATTGTGTTGCCGACAGGTCCAGTTCCGTGCGTTTTTTGTTAAAATAACTTCCGTCGCCGTGGGTGTCGCCCGTTTGAAACCCAATGCCGGGGCCGGAGATATAATCGCCTGCGCTTTCCGGGAAATCAGGGTCATAACCCGGTTCTCCGGAGCGATTCTCCACCGGCATGTTAAAATCACCTTCCGAATGCCGAACACCGACCCGCACCTCATTGGCATCGCCCCAGAAGTAATGAAAACTGCCGCTGAAATCGTAACGTTCCGCTTCACTGTTTCGAAGATTCCCATCGGTTTCGTTATATCCGCCCGCCAGGACCGTGCCGAAATTCCCCATGGTTCCGGACCCGGTAAAACCGGCAGAGTACGTATCGTATCGTTTATAACCAAATGTTGCGCTGGCTTCCATCTCTTCGCCGGGTTGTCGGGGGAGAAGATTTATGGTACCCCCCAGCGTATTGCCGTATCGTGCACTGAAAGCGCCCCTGCCGATATCAACGGTTTCCAGATCCAGAAGGGAGAGTGACGTCCAGTCAACAAAAAAGCCTCCCATGACACCGGTGCCATTCAACGGACGCCCATCCAGCATAATCAGGGTGCGACGCTCATCCAGGCCGCGAATTTTCACCTGACTGTTCTTCGGGGTCAGAATCGAGCGACGCTGGATATCTACACCGGATGTATTTTCCACCACATCAGGGATAATCGATACGACCGGTTTCACCTCCTCTTCAACAGAGATCTTTTCACTGTTTCTTTCCGCGGCTATCAACCGCTGGCCGTCCACCGTAATGCTCTCCAGTTTATGAACCTCTTCGGCATGAACCGACAACAGGGTCGCACCGAATAAAATAAAAACCGTAACAATTGCTGATTGCTTCAACATATTCCTCCAGAATTCGCTGCCAACCGTCCGACAAGGGTGTACACAAAAATTAAAATCGGTGTTTAAGGGCTGGGGAAAAAACAAAGATCCCATTTTGATTGTCGTTTGAACCGTCTTCTGCGTTGCGCAAACTCGTACATATTGCAGTATGGCCAAACTTACGCGTCTTGAAGACGAACCAAAATCCGGATTAATTTCGGAATACTTATCAATTTCCAAGGCCCTGACATAGACAGGATTGACGCAGGAAAGGACGGATGGTAGGATTAAGTTGTGTATCTCTCGGAATAATCGGAGATACGTCATCACCCAAAGGGGGGGCAGCCGGTACTCCCTCGCCAAGGAAAGGCTGCCGCCCCTGCCGGTACCCCCCGTTTATGGTGGGAGGTAACGGAAAACCTGCTCCATCATCTTCCAGTTATTTGTTTTCTTTTCCAACCACCTCCTTTGAATTTCAAAAAAGGACAACTCACAAAACGCATGCCGGTTCACCGGGAAAGCGTTATTTTTCTTCCACGCATCCCCGACAAACATGGCGCCCGTCCACCCGTTCCAGTTTGGAGCCCATGGTCGGCTCTCCGCAAATCGCACAGGGTTTTGATGGCTCTATTTTAGCCTTTTCCGGCATCGTTACGTGTACCGGTTTGACTGAGAAAAGATCCTCCAGCGGCATCGATAAAATGTCGTGACTCCGCTGAATATGAATCTTTCGAAACTCCGTTCTCTCGGAATCGGTGGCCGAATTCGCCATCACCTTTCCAAGCAGCTCGCCATGGCGCTCGCTCAGGTTGAAAGCTCCCTTTTTCATGGAAAGACGAACGCCCTCCCCGGTCCCGCGGCTCAGAAATGTAAAGGCCGTCTTGCCGTAATCTTTGCAGATAAAATTACCCTTGCCAAAGGTACAGCCGGTAACTACCTGAACGGCATCGGTGCCGCAGGCATCGGTTTCAACGATTGCAACGAGTTCCTCATCTTCCGCGCGTTTTTCCCTCAGCCAGTCAAGCCCTGCCGTGGCGGCCCGATAGCCCATGGAGAGTCCGGGGCAGAGGTGCCCATGAAAATTCACGCACTTTTTAAAATTTTTCCTGGATAAAACATCCTTCAACGTCATGAACCTCTCCTTTCACTCAAATTCCCGGGAACGCGAAGTACCTGAGTTGGCGTCCCTGATTGGTCTTATATCAACTCGAATATTATCGTGACCTCCAATTGAACCGGTGCATCAAACAGATTTGACGGAGGACACGGAAATGGAGATGCCGCCCTGAGCGCATTCATCGCGGCACGATCCAGAAGCCTGCAGCGGGAGCTTTTCACCTTTTTGATACCTGAAACGCTGCCGTCGGTACCGATGATGAACCGGAGTGTTGTCCGCCCCTCAATTTGCCGGGCCATGGCCGATTCCGGATATGTTTTGTGCCGTTCGATGAGAAGACGCACCATGTCAAAATAGTCCCTGCGGTGCGAGTAATCGACGGCGGAAACCGTTGACTCTGGTTGCCAGGCAACCGGACGGATGCCCTGGATGACGGGGACATGCTCCACAGCAGTCACATCTCCGACTGCATCCGGTAGCGAAACCGGCCGGCATGCCGTCTCAACGGGTGTCACGCGGGCCATAGCAGCCTCGGGCACCCGAATCGCCTCCGCCGCAACCACTTGTTTTTGGGGGGTGGTCAACCGTCGAGGCCGAGGAATGTTCCGGGCCGGCAATGCCGGCAGATCCCTCACGGCAAATTCAATGACCGCCGGGGTTTCCGTTCGAAACGTACCAGGGAGTCCAATCAAAATCCCCAGATGGATTCCAATCGAAACCAGGAGCACCCCTCTCAGAAGCCAATCGCCACCCGTGGTTGAAGAAGATGTGAATTTCATGGCGTGATGGAGTGTCATTTTTTTCGTCAGCGCCCTTTTTCAGTTGCCAGGCACAGACGCCCGGCACCGGCCGCCTTGACCACGTCCATTACCGCAACAGCTTTATCAATACATACTGTTCGGTCCGCCTTTATGATGACCAGGGGATCCTCCATTTCACGCATGCGCTGTTGAATGCGTTTAAAAAGATCATGGAGAGCCACCGGCTGATCGCCCAGATAAGCCGTTCCGGTTTTATCGACACAAACCGTAATCTCTCTCTGGATCATGGGCGCGGAAGCATTGGCCTGGGGCAGTTTCACCCGAATTCCCTCATCGGCCAGAAAATTCGTGGTAAGCATAAAATAAATCAGCAGCATCAACACGATGTCGATCAGCGAGGTCATTGGAATCTGAATCGGATAGCGGGGCTTTTTACTTCGATGAACCAGCACGGACTCCTCCTGAAAAGCCTATCAATTCATTTTATTTGCATTTGAAACCGCCAGGGTTTTCAGAAACATCACGGCCCCGTCCTGAATCCGGGTTTCGTATTGATCAACCCGGGACACCAGATAGCTGTGCGCCACCATGGTCGGCAGCGCCACCGCCAGCCCCAGGGCCGTGGTCAGCATGGCCTCCCATATACCGCCGGCAAGAAGAGCCGCATTGACTTTCCCGCCCATTTCCTGGATTACCATAAAGGCCTTAATCATGCCGATAACCGTTCCCAGCAGGCCGAGCAGGGGCGTAATGTTTCCGATGGTGGCCAGCGTCTGAAGATAACGGCCAAGATTCCGCACCTCGTTATCCGTTGCATGAATAATGACAGTCTCCAGGGTTTCCCGATCCTGCCCCTTCACCTCCACCGCCTGAGCCAGTACCCGGCCCAGGGGGGAATCGCTTGCCCGGGCAATCGTTTGCGCCTGCTCGTCATCGCCTGATTTTAAACACTCCGCCACCCGATCGAGAACGCTTCGTCCCCGGTTGCGAAGCAGAGAAAACCGGATCAAACGCTCCAGAAATATTGCCAGAGACAAAACAGAGCAGAAGAGAATCGGCCCCATCACAACACCACCTTTAATCAATATCTCCATCATGTCCATCGACCTCCCTTAAAAGCTATCGGCCCGGCACGGCTCGAAAATAACTATACAGCAAGTGCATATCCTCCCGAACGCCGCGGCTTAATATCATTGAGTTCAACGATTTCACGACTGACTCTCTTCAAGATCCGGAATACCGTCAAAATCCAGATCCCGTTTTCTCAACCTCATTGTCTCGGTTTCATCATAAATTTCCCACAGGTCGGGCCGACCGTCGCCGTTGGTGTCTTCGTCAACGGCCGCCAAGCGCCCTTGCCGGTAATGAAACCAGGTTTCTACCCGGCCGTCGGCATCGTGGTCTCTTTCCGCCCGGATCACCTCTTCTGCACCATTAAAGTACCAGATCAGCGTCAATGTTCCTGTACCGTTTTCATCTTCCCGGCTTTCCACGAGTTTCCCGGCATCATCGTAGTATTCGATCTTATCGGGAACTCCGTCGGAATTCGCATCTATCGTTTTCTGCCCCAGCACGGCATTCTTAAAATAATGACATGTCTCCGGGTGACCGTCTCCGTTGTCGTCCACCGCCATCACCGTACTCCAGGGGGGGCGATCGAAACGCTGCGTTGTCTCGAATCGGCCATCGGCATCCTGATCCTGAAGCAGGTTGATTTTCTGTTCACCCCGGTAGAATACTTTCAGGTCGATTGCACCATTTCCACTCTGATCTTTTTCCATCCGGCTCAATCGGCCATCATGGTAATACTGCCACGTGTCGATTCGACCATCAAAATCCGAATCAATCTCCACCTGCCGTTTGACATCTCCCTTTTGAAAAAAAATGTTCAAATCCACGTTGCCATCCTGATTTTCATCACGGGTCTCCAGGTAACGTTTGCCGCTCTTGTACCAGGACACGGTCTCCAACACCCCGTCACCATCGCTATCTGACTCGATGGTAACCGGGTTTCCATTCCGGTAATGCCGGATTCGATCAATTCTTCCCCGATACCGGGTATCTTCTTTTACCGTTTTAATCACGCCATTCGAGTCAAAAGCACTGAACACGTCAGGATTTCCGTCAAAATTGGTATCTTTCTCCCGGCTCAGCGTCCGGCCATCCCGGTACAGGGTAAACACGTCGAACACCCCATCCCGATTGGCATCTTTTTTCTCTTTTACCGGATTTCCATTCTCAAACTCAGTTACCGTTTCAAATTGACCATCCTGATCCAGATCGCTTTTCTGAGCGACAATCTGCCCCTGCCGGTACGAGCGGACAATCTCAAGCCACCCGTCTCGATCCAGATCATGCCGGCTGGTTTCCGGCAACCCCTCGGCATCGAAACAAATGATTTGGTCCATTTTTCCGTCGCCGTCTTCGTCGATTTTTTTTTCAAGGGGTTTATTGCCATTATACGTCTGCCACACATTCACCGTATCATTGCCATCCGTGTCCCGGGTTGATCGGACCAGGCGACCGTCTTCAAAGTAATAAATCGTATCAAAGCGGCCGTCTGCTGTCGTGTCGGAACAAATATTAAGCGGCCGTTCCAGGTCATCGAAGACAATCACGCGGCAAACAGTTCCGTCAGGATTGGTTTCTTCACTTCGGATCCGTTTTCCGCTGGCATAGAAATCCCGGCTGTCGATCAGCTGATCCTGATCCGTATCCCGCTCGATGCGAATCAGCTTGCCCTTTTCATAATACTGAAAAAGATCCATGCCGCCATCGCCATCAGAGTCTGCTTCAAGCATGGTAAGACTTCCCGAAGCATCCATGTGGGCAACCTGATCGATCCGGCCGTCGCCGTCTGTATCGCGCCGATTGATCGATCGACTGCCGGCTTCAACATTCAACGCACCGAAAAATTCCGACAGGCAGCATCCAAGAATAAAAAGGGCAATCAACCGACCGATATGAATCTTCCGGAAATTTTTTCTGAAAAAAATCAGCATGATAAATTGACCATAAAAAAAGGCCACAGAAGCAGGGAACGACGTGTCTCGTCCGCATTGCCTTCGTGGCCGTGTTACTTGAAAATATAGTATTGAAGTAAAAAGATACTACGGGTTGCGCCTTCAAGGCGCTTATGGGCTGTACCTGATATCCAATAATGGCGGCAATGTCAATATGGATTTACAATGTCTTTGCTTTTACCTGCTGTATGTAGCGGGTATAGATTTTGGCATTGTGTAAAATCCGATTGACACAACTGTTATTTTCATTTAGATGTACCCCAATTTGCGGGCAGAAGCCCGCCAAAACGTTTATACAGCGAACCGCAACGATCAAGCCACGAAGGCGTCCGTATCAGGAAGATACCACGCGCTGTCGTGGCTTTTTTTATTGTGGAAAAGGAATTTCATCCATGAAATGCAAGGTTCATTCAAAAATGGGATTAAGGACGGTTATTGTAACACTCATTGTTGCCGCCGCCATATTTTTTGGATTCAATGAATCGAAAGCGAAGTCGGCACGGCGGCAGATCTCCATCGTCGATGCTTCGGGACGATCGGTTACAGTACCTGCGTCCCCCCGGCATGTCATATGCTCGGGTCCGGGTTGTCTGAGATACCTGACGTATCTCCAGGCCCACCATACGGTTGCGGCGGTGGACGACATTGAAACCAAACGGCAGCGGTTTGACGCCAGGCCATATGCGCTGGCCAATCCACAGCTGAAATCCTGTCCGATTTTCGGGCAGTTCCGCGGATACGATTCGCCCGAACTGATCGCCGCCCTTGATCCGCAGCCTCAAATCATCTTCAAGACATTCGGCTCTTCCGGGCATGATCCCATTGAACTTCAACAGAAAACCGGCATACCGGTGATTGTCCTGAACTATGGCGACCTGACCGCCAACCGGGAGGCGATGTATGCATCGCTTCGAACCATGGGGAAAGTCATGGGCAAGACGGACCGGGCCGAAACGGTGATCGGTTTTTTCAATTCAACTATTGAAGACCTTGAAAAACGAACCGACGGTCTTCCGGATATCAGAAGAAGAAGCTGTTATGTGGGAGGCATCGCATACCGTGGTCCCCATGGATTTCAGTCAACCGAACCCGGTTATCCGCCATTTTTATTCACCCGATCACGGAATGTGGTCGCTGAGCCGGAACAGGGACAAAAAGCGCTCAGCCATGCAACTGTAGCCAAAGAAAAGATCATGGAATGGGATCCGGAAGTTCTCTTCGTCGATCTGTCCACGCTGCAGAGTGATGCCCGTTTCAATGCAATTTTAGAGCTTCAAAAGGACCTTGCCTACCGGCAGTTGAATGCGGTCAAAACCGGCGAAGTATATGGCGTGTTGCCCTATAACTGGTATGCCCAAAATTATGGTTCAACCCTTGCTGATGCCTATTTTGTCGGCAAAGTGCTCTATCCGGAACGATTCACGGACATCGATCCGGTGAAGCAGGCAGACAAAATCTTTTCATTTCTTGTGGGTCGTCCCGTCTTTGATCAGATGAATGCGGCTTTTGACAGCAAGATCTTTCAACGCCTTGCACTGCAGGAGCTGGGAAAATAAAAACCGGATACAGCCTGAAGGCCGCTGTATTTGTTATCATTGATAAACGTAATTGTTTGGAAAGCGAGACCCTATGCATCTCTCTGAAGGCCGGATTCCGGAAGGATACCTCAACTATATCGGATGGAAGATCGCACTGACGGCCGGCGGAACGCTGCTTCTCTTTCTGCTGCTCGTCTGGTCGGTCTCCGTGGGTG
>ENA-ORCT01000271-ORCT01000271.1-marine-metagenome-genome-assembly--contig:-NODE-271-length-26412-cov-3.530852_pt1 | contig 26412 bp, 24 predicted proteins | sample MGYA00248632_ERZ508511 | MGnify/ENA primary metagenome ERZ508511 (study PRJEB26182, sample SAMN06268839) | marine metagenome | isolation source: Tt an P1-techrep anaerobic enrichment on pine from sediment...
GATGGCGCCCGTCGCGGGCATGCCGCCGAAAAGCGAGGAGCCGAGATTGGCCCAGCCCTGGGCCAGGATCTCGGCATTGGGGCGGTGGCTGCCGCCGATCATGCGGTCGGCCACCAGCGCCGAGAGCAGCGATTCCACCCCCGCCAGGAAGGCGATGACCAGCGCCGAGGGCAGCAGCTCGAGGATGCGCGCGGGCGACAGGTCGGGCAGGGCGGGGGAGGGCAGGTGATGGGGCAGCGCGCCGAAGCGGCCGGCGATCGTGTCCACCGGCAGCGTCAGCAGGGCGGCCAGCGCCGAGCCCGCCGCGACGGCCACGATCAGCCCGGGAAAGCGCGGCGCGGCCCGGCGCAGGGCCACGATCAGCACCATCGTGCCCAGCCCGACCCCCAGCGAGGCGGGCGAGAGGCCCGCGCGCGCCGCCCACAGGGCGGCCAGCTTGGGCAGGAAATCGGCCGGGACCTCGGCCATCTGCAGCCCGAGGAAATCCTTGAGCTGGCTTGCGCCGATGATCACCGCGATGCCGATGGTGAAGCCGTTCACCACCGCCTCGGGCACATGCTCGATCAGCGCGCCGACCTTGAAATAGCCCGCCACGATCAGGATCAGCCCGGCCATGAAGGTCGCCAGCACCAGCCCGTCATAGCCATGCTCGGCGATCACGCCGGCCACGACCACGATGAAGGCCCCGGTGGGCCCGCCGATCTGCACCCGGCTGCCGCCGAGCGCCGAGATCAGGAACCCCGCCACGATCGCCGTGACCAGCCCCTTCTCGGGCCCCGCGCCCGAGGCGATGGCGATGGCGAGGCTCAGCGGCAGGGCCACCATGGCAACGGTGACCCCGGCGACGAAATCGGCGGAGAACCCCGCGAGCGTATAGCCGCGCAGGGTGGTCAGGATCTTGGGTTTCATCTCAGGACAGGATAGTCAGAGGAAAAAATGAGTATGCGCGCATTCTTTGCATCCCGGCGCGGGAATTTCCATGGGGTCTTTGCCGGCCGGGCCACATTTTTTCCCGGTGAATCACTTGACGCCCGCCCGGAAATACCCTTAAACCGCGCGAACGGAATTCGTGGCGCTGCCTTTGCGGCGCCCGCTCTCATTTAAGAGACAAGGAAAACAAGCCATGTCGCGCGTGTGCGAACTGACCGGAAAAGGCCCCATGACTGGCAACAATGTCAGCCATGCCAACAACAAGACCAAGCGCCGCTTCCTGCCCAATCTCAACGACGTGACGCTGATCTCCGACGTGCTGGGCCGCTCGTTCAAGCTGCGCGTGTCGGCGGCGGCGCTGCGCACGGTTGACCATCGCGGCGGCCTCGACGCCTTCCTCGCCAAGGCGAAGGATGCCGAGCTGTCCGAGAAGGCGCTGAAGATCAAGAAAGACATCGAGAAGGCCCAGGCCGCGGCCTGATCGCTCTCACAGATGGAATGAACGCGGCCCCGCCTACCCGGCGGGGCCGCTTCGTTTTTGCCCCTTTCCGCGGCCGCGCGCGCTGCCTATAGTCGCGCCGATGACCCGGATGCGCCCCACCCTTGCCATTACGCTTGCGCTGATGCTGGCCGTGACCTCGCTCACGCTGGCGGTTGCGCGCGGGCAGGCCCCTGCGGTGGGCGTGATCGAGCTGTGCTCGGGCGCGGGGCTGGCGGCGGTGCCGGTGGATGCCGAGGGCAATCCCACCGGACCCGTCCATGTCTGCCCCGACGGGGTGGCGGCCTTCATCAGCATCGATGTGGCCGCCCCGGTCATGCCGCTGAGGCCGCTGGCCAATGGCGAGCGGCTGGTGATGGCGCAGGCCGCCGCGGTGGCGGATGCCGCGCTGGTGGCCGAACAGGCGCGGGGCCCGCCGGCCTGAGGCCCGCGTTTTCCCACCCAACTCCCACAGCGAAATCACCGAACAAGGAGGACGACATGTCCCTCACCAAGACCGTTTTCGCGGCCATCGCCGCCGTTTCCTTCGCCCTGCCCGCCTTTGCCGGGGACATCATGATCGAGGACCCCTATGCCCGCGCCTCGACCGCGATGTCGAAATCCGGCGCGGCCTTCATGATCATCAGGAACATGGGCGAGGCCGACGACCGCCTGGTCTCGGCCGACTCCGACATCGCCAAGCGTGTCGAGCTGCACACCCATATCTCGGACGCCAATGGCGTCATGCAGATGGTGGAGGTCGAGGAAGGCTTTGCCATTCCTGCCGGCGGCGAACATGTGCTGAAGCGCGGCGGCGACCACGTGATGTTCATGGGCCTGAACAAGGCGCTGGAGCAGGGCGATACCGTCACCGTCACCCTGCATTTCGAAAAGGCCGGCGAGCTGACCGTCGATATCCCCGTGGACCTGGAGCGCAAGCCGATGCATGGCGACATGAACCACGGCGAGATGAAGATGAACGGCCAGACCATGAACACGGGCAACTGAGCCCTGCGCGGGGCCGGTTCTTGCACACCGGCCCCGTCGCTTTGGCTGGGGCGCGGAGGCGTCACCTGACTGGCGCCCCGATCGTAAGTCCCGCCCGCCGGGAACCGCCGGGCAGCGCCCGCGCCCACCGCGGGCGGCCGCCGCCCTTAGCGCTGAAAGCCCGGCCAAACGCTGAATGCCGTCATTGGCCGCTCAGTATCTCCTCCACCCATTCGGGGACGATGACACTGGCAGGCCCCTGCCGGGCGGCGTCGAAACCGGAGACGGTTTCGGAGGGCTCCAGGTTCAGCTCCAGCGTCCCGGCGCCTGCGCGGGCCGCTTCCTGCACGAAACCCGCCGCAGGGTAGACATTGCCCGAGGTGCCGATGGAAACGAAAAGGTCGGCGGCGCGCAGGGCGTCCCGGATCTGCTCCATGTGATAGGGCATCTCGCCGAACCAGACGATGTCGGGCCGGGTGGCGGCGGCGGCGCAGGCGGGGCAGGGATCCTCGGCCTGCATCTCGGGCGGGGCGGGCCAGCGGTGGCCGCAGGCGGCGCAAAGCGCCCCGGACAGCCTGCCATGCATGTGCCAGACCGCTTCCGACCCCGCCCGTTCATGCAGGTCATCCACGTTCTGGGTGACGATCCGCACCTCGCCCGGAAAATCGCGCTCCAGCCTCGCCAGCGCGCGATGCGCGGGGTTGGGGCGGGCGCCCAGGCAGTTGCGCCGCCGGGCGTTGTAGAATTCGTGCACAAGGGCGGGGTCGCGGGCAAAGCCCTCGGGCGTGGCCACCTCGTTCAGGTCATAGCGGGTCCAGAGCCCGTCGCTGTCGCGGAAGGTCCCCAGCCCGCTTTCGGCCGAGACGCCGGCCCCGGTCAGTATCACGATCTTGGTCATTGCCGCCTCCTTGCGCTATCAGGGTGGCAAAAGGAGGCCCGCATGACCACCCGCATCCTGTTCGTCTGCCTTGGCAATATCTGCCGCTCGCCCACCGCCCATGGCGTGTTCGAGCATCTGGCCCGCGAGGCCGGCCTGCCGGTCCATGTGGAAAGCGCGGGCACGGGCGGCTGGCATGTGGGCGACCCGCCCGATGCGCGGGCCGCGGCCGAGGCCGCCAGGCGGGGCTATGACCTGAGCCATCTGCGCGCCCAGCAGGTGAGGGCCGAGGATTTCCACCGCTTCGACCTGATCCTGGCCATGGACCGCTCGAACCTCGCCGCGCTGGAGCGGATGCGCCCGATAGAGAGCGAAACGCCGGTGGACCTGTTCCTCACCTATGCCGAAACCGACCGGCTGGAGGTGCCCGACCCCTATTACGAGGGCGGCTTCGACCTGGTTCTGGACCTGGTCGAGGAGGCGAGCCGGGGCCTGCTGGCCCGGCTGCGCTGATGGCCCTTCGGCGTTACTTGCAGAAGACCTCCGCGGTGGCGCCGAAATTCTGGTAGCGTTGCCAGAAGGCCTCGTGCCCGCGGTTGTTCGACTGGCGCACCATCTGCGCCTTGTGCGGGTCGCGGAAGAAGCTGGCGGCCAGTTTCTGGTCGCCCTTGCTCAGGGTCAGGTTGGCGGCGTCCTGGATGCAGCCGCAGAGGCTGCGGGTGGCGGCGTCGCGGTTGGATTTCAGGCAGGCCTTCTCGATCACGCCGGCCTGCGCGCTGCCGGCGACCATCAAGACGGCCAGGGCCCCGGATGTCAGGTATTTCATGTCTCTGCCTCGCCCCGGTGGAGCCGGGCGGCGGTTTCGCCCGCCGTCCCGTTCTGTTGGAAACCAGGCAAAGTATGCCCGATCCGGGGCCTTCTTTCAATCGGCGCGCCGCCGCAGGGGCTCACGCGGCGCTTTGCGACATCTGCGCCTCGACCGTGGCGTCGGCCATCGCGTCGGGGCCCGCGCCCTCTGCCGCGGCCCGGGTGAGGATGCGGTCGAGCGTGGCGTCCAGCGCCTCCAGTTTCCCGGCCACCCATTCGGCGCGGTCCTCGATGCGCAGCACCTCGGTCGCCACATTGATGATGCCGCCGGCATTGGCGACGTAATCGGGCGCGTAGAGGATGCCGCGGGCGTGCAGGCGCCGGCCGTCCTCGGGCGTGGCGAGCTGGTTGTTGGCCCCGCCGGCCACCGCGGCCACGCGAAGCGCCGGGATGGTGCCGGCATTCAGGATGGCGCCGATCGCGCAGGGGGCGAGGATATCGGCCTCCACGGTCAGGATGCCTTCGGGCGTGGCCGCCTCGGCGCCCCAATCGGCCCGCGCGCGGGCGACACGCGCGGGGTCGATATCGGCCACGGTCAGCCGGGCCCCGGCCGCGTGCAGCAGCGCGCCCAGATGCGCGCCCACGTGGCCCAGACCCTGCAGGGCGACATGCCGCCCGGTCAGCTCGGCGCTGCCGAATCTGTGCCGGGCGGTGGTGCGGATGGCGTTGAAGATGCCGCGCGCGGTGACAGGCGAGGGGTCGCCGCTGGCAAAGGGGCGGCCGCCGGGCAGCCCGGCCACGAATTCGGTCTCGCGGGCGATGATTGCCATGTCGGCGGGGGTCATGCCCATGTCCTCGGCCGTCCAGTAGCGGCCCCCGAGCGTGGCCAGCGCGCGGCCGAAGGCCGAGAGCAGGGTGGGCGTCTTGGCGGTGGCCGGGTCGCCCAGGATCACCGCCTTGCCCCCGCCCAGGGGCAGACCGGCGGCGGCGTTCTTGTAGGTCATCCCCCGCGACAGGCGCAGCACGTCGGTCAGCGCCTCCTGCTCGCTTCCATAGGGCCGCATCCGCAGCCCGCCCACCGCGGGGCCCGCCCATGTGGAATGAATGGCGATGAACCCGACCAGCCCGCTGCCGGCATCTTCTACGCGCAGCACCTGCTCGTGGCCCGGCGCGTCAATGTCGTGAAGCTCCATTGTCTTCTCCTCTCCCTGGTGCGGACAGAATGCCGCAGGGCGGTGAGGGGATTTCGCCAAATTCCCCTCCCCGGGATGCAGAATGTGCAGCAATCGGCTAAGATACCCATGCAAATTGGAGAGAACACGCGTGGACGATATCGACCGCAGAATCATCGCCGCCCTTCAGCGCGACGGCAGAATGACCCTGGCCGAGCTGAGCGCGCAGGTCGGCCTGTCGCCCACCCCCTGCGCCCGCCGGGTGGCGCGGCTGGAGGAGGACGGCGTGATCACCGGCTACGGCGCGCGGGTGGACCAGGCCCGGCTGGGCCTGCCGATCTCGATCTTCGTCGCGGTGGAACTGGAGCGCCAGTCGCGCGAGGCGGTGGAGGCCTTCGAGCGCGCCGTCGCCGGCTGCGAGGAAGTGATGGAGTGCTACCTGATGACCGGCTCGCGCGATATCCTGCTGCGGGTGGTGGCGGAGGACCTGACCGCCTTCGACCGCTTTCTCGAAGAGCGGCTGATGCGCGTGCCCGGCATCCGCACCATGCGCTCCAGCTTCACCCTGCGCACGATGGTGCGGCGCCAGGTTCTGCCCGGGCTTGATCCCGCGGGCGTTCAGGCCACGCAGGCGCGCGAGGGCCATTGACCAAGGCCCTTTTCCCCCTCATATGCCTGTCTCATGACCGACCTGAAGCACATCCGCAATTTCTCGATCGTGGCCCATATCGACCACGGCAAATCCACGCTGGCCGACCGGCTCATCCAGATGACCGGGACGGTGGCCGAACGCGACATGAAGGAGCAGCTTCTGGACGCGATGGATATCGAGCGCGAGCGCGGCATCACCATCAAGGCCAATACCGTGCGCATCGAGTATCCGGCCAAGGATGGCGAACACTATGTGCTGAACCTGATCGACACCCCCGGCCATGTCGACTTCGCCTATGAGGTCAGCCGCTCGATGCAGGCGGTCGAGGGCTCGCTTCTGGTGGTGGACGCCACCCAGGGCGTCGAGGCGCAGACGCTGGCCAATGTCTACCAGGCGATCGAGGCCGACCACGAGATCGTGCCGGTGCTGAACAAGATCGACCTGCCCGCCGCCGATTGCGACCGCGTGGCCGAGCAGATCGAGGACGTGATCGGCATCGACGCCAGCGACGCCCTGCAGATCTCGGCCAAGACCGGCCTCGGCATTCCCGACGTGCTGGAGGCCATCGTCCAGCGCCTGCCCGCGCCCGAGGGCGTGCGCGACGCGCCGCTCAAGGCGATGCTGGTGGACAGCTATTACGACGCCTATCTGGGCGTGGTGGTGATCATCCGCGTCATCGACGGGGTGATCAAGAAGGGCGACCGCATCAAGATGATGAAGACCGGCGGCACCTACCCGGTGGACCGGCTCGGCGTGTTCCGCCCCAAGATGGAAGATATCAAGGAGCTGGGCCCGGGCGAGATCGGCTTCCTCACCGCCTCGATCAAGCAGGTGCGCGACACCCGCGTGGGCGACACCATCACCCATGAAAAGAAACCCTGCGCCGCGGCGCTGCCGGGCTTCAAGCCGGCGCAGCCGGTGGTGTTCTGCGGCCTCTTCCCCGTGGACAGCGCCGAGTTCGAGGACCTGCGCGACAGCATCGAGAAACTGGCGCTGAACGACGCCTCCTTCTCGTTTGAGATGGAGACCTCGGCCGCGCTCGGCTTCGGCTTCCGCTGCGGCTTCCTCGGGCTCTTGCACCTCGAGGTGATCCGCGACCGGATCGAGCGGGAATACGGCATCGACCTGATCACCACCGCGCCCTCGGTGATCTACCACGTGCATATGCGCGGCGGCGAGGTGCGCGAGCTGCACAACCCCGCCGACATGCCCGACCTCACCCATGTCGACCATATCGAGGAGCCGCGCATCAAGGCCACCATCCTCGTGCCCGACGAGTATCTCGGCGACGTGCTGAAGCTCTGCCAGGACCGGCGCGGCATCCAGATGGACCTGACCTATGCCGGCACGCGGGCGATGGTGGTCTATGACCTGCCGCTGAACGAGGTGGTGTTCGATTTCTACGACCGGCTGAAATCGGTGACCAAGGGCTATGCCAGCTTTGACTACCAGATGATCGGCTACCGCCAGGACAACCTGGTCAAGATGCAGATCCTGGTGAACGAAGAGCCGGTGGATGCGCTGTCGGTCATGGTCCACCGCGACCGGGCCGAGCAGCGTGGCCGCGCGATGTGCGAAAAGCTGAAAGAGCTGATCCCGCGCCACATGTTCAAGATCCCGATCCAGGCGGCCGTCGGCGGCCGGGTGGTGGCGCGCGAGACCATCTCCGCCATGCGCAAGGACGTGACGGCGAAATGCTATGGCGGCGACGTGACCCGGAAGAAGAAGCTGCTGGAGAAGCAGAAGGCGGGCAAGAAGAAGATGCGCCAGTTCGGGAAGGTGGAGATCCCGCAATCGGCGTTCATCAATGCGTTGAAGATGGATGATTGAGGGGCGAAGGCCTTTAGTCTCTTCACCTTGCGTTTTGGTTGCCAGAGTTGCACCCTTGTCGGAGCGTTACCCTTGCGTGCCGATAGGAGCCAGATTTGAGCGACGATACCTTTACTGTAGAGGTCAAACGGACGGAAAGCGATAAGCTTGGCGTAACGGTCTTATATGGCGAAGATCAAAAGAAGGCTGAGGAAAGCTCTTCCGAAGAGCCATCAAAAACTGCAGTCTTTTCGAAGCTTTCGTCTGATTGGACTTCTACTGCAATCGGCTTTTTTGAAGTTGTGCCATGGATCAGCGAGGCAGGTTTCGTGATTGCGGACCACGATCTCCAAGAAAACACTCTTGGGACTGTGCGTGACCTTGCTGACGCTGTAGAGACGGAAGTCGACGGAGATATTACCTATGAACGTTACAGGATTTCCATGCGGGAATCTCAACGCGTGGCGAAGAGTCTAGGAAAAACCTCTCAGCTTCTTAAGACAGCAGCCGTAATGAGGCGTTCCGCTTTGACGGCACTTGTGTCTGAATACGAGGCCTTCATGGCGGACCTACTGGCATTGGCTATTAGTATTCGTCCGGAGGTCTTCATCGATGATGAAGCAAGGATTTCACTGAAAGATATTGCTGATTATTCCTCGCTTGAAGAGTTGAAAGAGGCCCATATTAAACAGCGTCTCGAGGATTTCTTACACAAATCAAGCCACAAACAAGTACTGCAGTGGATTGGCGAAAAATTCGGCGTTAATCTCTTGAGTGACACGAAGTTGGTCGCGGAATTCGTCGAAGTCTGCCAGCGTAGGCATCTGATTTCGCATGCTGGATCAAAGGTCAATAAGCGCTATATTCGGATATGCAAAGAGAGCGGCTGCCGAGATGATCAAATTCTCTCTCTAGGTGAAAGTGTTGCGATCGATCGGAAGTATTTGCGAAGAGCAACCGCGAGAGTCTATCAAGTCGGCTTTTTCACGTTGCATCTTCTGTGGCAGAAACTGTTAGCCGACACTGAAGGTTCCGATCGGTCGGTGCTCGCTTGCTCGCACGATTTTCTCGAGAACGATCTCACCAAGATGGCGCGTCGGTTAACGCATTTCTCTTTGAGTCGCAAAAAGGACAGGCCACACAATCGTACTCATGCGTATTTGGTAATCAACGAAGCGCAGTCCCATAAGTTCGATCCTGAACTCGAAGATGAGGTAAAGGCCAAGTCTGTGGAGGAAGCCTTATCTCAGAGAGACTGGTCAGATAGCTCGCCAATCGTCGATCTGGTTCTTGCTTGTCTGAGAAATGAGTTTGAAGACATAGGTTCCCTTGTTGATGCGGCAGCAACAGTCGGCAAGCACAAGCTGACCTATCCCGATGTGTTTACCTACAACGTTTTTCGGGAAGCGCGAGAAAATCCTGCATTCATGGGGGCGGTTGCCGAGACATTCGGCTACGTTTGGGAATTGGCATTGGCTAGGCATAACGAAGCACCTGCTTAAAAGGACGACGGAGGCGGAGCCTAAATATCCCCGTGTTCTTCGGTGGCCACCTCCGCCCTAGGAAAAGCCGAACTCTCTGTCCCAATTCGCCCTTCGCGGGCCGGGCGCTGCCCTCTGTCTGGAGCTGACCGGCCGCCGGTCGGGGCCTCGTGCGGCGCACCCGCCGCAAGGGCACCGAAAAATATGCTATCCTGTCCCCGCCGGATCAACCGGCACAGGGAGGGACAGATCATGACACCGGAGCTTCGCGCCACGATCATGCAGGCGCGCGTGACGCATTACACCGACATCATGCGCACCACGATTTTCACCTTCGCGGCCCTTGCCGCCATCATCGAGCTCGGCCCCGGCGGCTATTCCGCGCCGCTGACCGTGCTGGTGGTGGCCACCGCCGCCTATGGCATCCTGGCCGGCGGCGCCGCGCTCGACGATGTCATCAACCTGCGGGAGGACATGGACGAGTCCGTCGCCCAGACCACCTATGGCCGGGGCATCAAGGCCCGCAACCTGCCCGCGCTCAAGATGACCTCGGCCGTGTTGCTGGGGCTGGTGGGCCTGGCCGAGCTTTACGCGGTCTTCACCTGAGCCGGGGCCGGGCCCGCGATCAGAGCGACGATTTCACCTTGCGGGCCGAGTCGGACACGGCATGGCCGGCGGCCGACAGGTCTTGGCCGGCGCCCTCGACCGTGGCGCAGGCGGTCAGGGTCAGAAGGGTCAGGATCGAAATCAACAGGCGCAGGGGCATTCGCGGTCTCCATTCACGGTGCGGTGGGCATATTTAAGGCCCGGCGCGCAGGCCGGCAAGGGGACCGGTTGGCGGGTTCCCGCGCATGGCCCCGGGGCGGCGTGGGGCGGGGGCCTCAGGCCTCGGCGCCGCGGGCGGCCTCGGGGTGGTCGGTCATGAAATGCCTGAGCACCGCGAACAGCTCCCGCGCGTGGGACAGGTTGTCGGCATGGAGGGCGGCGCGGATATCCTCGCAGATCATCTGCTGCACATGCTGGGGCCCTTTCGGCAGATGCATCAGGTAGTCGCCCAGCGCCGAGGCGTTCAGTTCGGGGATTCCTTCATGCTCGGCGATGGCCGCGATTTCCTCGCGGGTCAGGCAGGTCATGTCTTCGATGTCGTCGAGGGTGATCATGGCGGGCTCCGGTGGGGTTGTGACCGCGGGCAGCATAGCACGGGCCCGGCCCCGCCCCGTTGACACGGATCAAGGGGGATTTGCGCCAGATCAAAGACACATCAGAAATGTTTCTTTTACCTGTCAGGCGATCTGAACCGGAAAGGACGCCGACATGCTCCGTCTTGCCATGCTGCTCTATTCGCTGATCGGAACCACCCTTGCGGGCTCGGCCATCGTGGCCGTCCTGGTGGCCGGCTACGTCACGCTGATGCCGATCCTCGCCGCGGCGGCGGCAGGTTTCGCGGCGGCAGCGCCGGTCTCCTGGGGTGTGGCGCGGGCGCTTTACCGCGACGCCTGAGCCGGGCTCAGCCGGGCAGGGACAGGTAGGCGCGGACCGCGGCCTCGAATTCGCGGGGTTTTTCGGCGTGCAGCCAGTGGCCCGCGCCGGGGATCCTGGCGAAGCGCGCCTTTGGAAAGAGGGCGAGGATCGCGGGGCGGTATTCGGGCAGCACGTAATGCGATTCGGCGCCCGACAGGAACAGCACGGCGCCGTCGAACCGGCCCTGCACCTCGGGCCAGCCGAGGATGCCGGGCATCGCGGCCTCCAGCGCATCGAGGTTCAGCCGCCAGCGCCTGCCCTTCACGTCCAGCGATTGCAGCAGGAAGGCGCGCAGGGCGGGGTCCTCCACGCTGCGGGCCAGCTGCGCATCGGCATCGCTGCGCTTTTGCACCGCCGACAGGTCCACCGCGCGCATGGCGTGGATATACTGGATCTGGCTGTGGCCATAGGCGACCGGGGCGATATCGGCCACGATCAGGCGGTTGACCAGCCCGGGCCGGGTCAGCGCCAGCATCATCGCCGTCTTGCCGCCCATGGAATGGCCCAGAACGTCGGCCCGCCCGCCATTGGCCTCGATCACCTCGGCCAGGTCCGCGGCCAGGTCGGCATAGCTGTGGCTGTCGGACCAGGGGCTGCCGGCGTGGTTGCGCATGTCCACCGCGATCACCTGCCGCTGATCTGACAGGCGCTTGGCCAGCACGCCCCAGTTGCGCCCCGACCCATAGAGGCCGTGGGCGATCAGAAGCGGCGGCTGGCCGGTGGGCCGGCCGTGGAGGATCGTGTTCAGCATGGGGCCGTCATAGCCGGTTGCGCGGGGCGGGGCCAGAGATGTTGAAGCACCCCGCCCGCTCGCGCTAGAATTGTGCCGGAGGCGACGGAACCATGGCACAGGTCTCGGTGGAGCATTTGGCGACCTCGCTGGAGGCGCTGATGGAAAGGCGGATGGGCGTGGGCGGGCGCGGTCTGGCCGCCAAGCTCAGGCGTGCCGGCCGGCGGCTGCCGAAACATGTGCGCCGCGACGCCCAGATGATCGCCGAGGCAGTGCCCGTCGCCCAGAACCCCAAGCTGGCCAGGCAGATCGACCTCGCCCGGCTGGAGGTGGCCGAACGCCGCGCGGCGGCCTTTCTGCGTGGCTATGACAGGGCCGATCGGCGCAGGGGGGCGGTGCTGGGCATGCTGGGCAGCCTGTCTTTCAACCTGCTGGCCCTGGCGGCGCTGGTCATCACGCTGCTGGTCTGGCGCGGGCTGGTCTGACGCGACGACGCCGACGCGCTTTCCCTTGTAAGTTGACCGTGAAAACGGCTTGCCCCTATCCTGATGGCGCCCATCGGGGGCTTTTTGTTTTATGGAATACTTTAGGGGGACAGATGATCAGGGCTTTGTTATGCGGCCTCGCGCTGACCGGGGCGCTGGGGGGCTGCAAGACGACGGTCGCGCGCGAAGACCTCCGCTTCAGCTATGTCGGCACCGGCGCCTATCTCGATACCCAGCGCGAGCTTGGGGAGCTCTATGTCTGGTACAGATCGCCCGCGCCGGGCGACAAGCCGCTGGAGGACGTGGCCGCGCTGAGTGTCGCGGTGGAGCCGGCGCCCGCCGCCTATAACACCACCAGCGTTTCGGTCAGCGGCGCCGAGGTCACCATCTCGCCCAGATCCGAATTCGGCGCCACCGGCACGGTCAGTTTCCGGGCGAACTTCGATGCCGACGGCGTGTTGGACCGGCAGATGTCCAAGCGCCAGGCACAGGGCCTGATCAATGACGCCTACGCGCGTGAACTGGGCGAGATGCGCCGGGGCGGGGCGGGCGAAAGCCAGACGCCCTGGGCCCTGCGCGAGGCCATCGAGAACGGCAATCTCTACGTGCTGGTCAAGGGCGTTCAGACAGTGGATAAGGTCGCGCTGTCCTACGGACCCGAGGACGAGGCGGGCGAGATGGCCTCGATCACCGTCACCTTCGGGGAAAACGAGGTGGTGTCGGCCAAACTGCGGCGCGCGCTGAAATGGGATTGCGAAAAGGCCGGGGACAGCAAGGCCGCCTGCATGTTCGAGGTCTTTGTTTTCCGGCCGAAATTCTCGGAAAGCAACGGGCTGTATCTGGCGTCGACCGAGAATTACAGCAAGACGGCCTTGGCACAGGCCTTTCGCCAGACACTCGGCAAATAGGCGGGGAAGGGCGGGCCGCGGCGGCCCGCCCTCATGGTCTTACAGGGTCGGGTAGATCGGGAAGCGGGCGCAGAGCGCGGCGACCTCGGCCTTCACCTTCTCCTCGACCTCGGAATTGCCATCGGGGCCGTTGGCGGCCAGGCCGTCCACCACCTCGATGATCCAGTCGGCGATCTGGCGGAACTCGGCCTCGCCGAAGCCGCGGGTGGTGCCGGCGGGGCTGCCCAGGCGGATGCCGCTCGTCACGGTCGGCTTTTCGGGGTCGAAGGGCACGCCGTTCTTGTTGCAGGTGATATGGGCGCGGCCCAGGGCCTTCTCGGTCTCGTTGCCCTTCACGCCCTTGGGGCGCAGGTCGACCAGGACGACATGGGTGTCGGTGCCATGGGTCACGGTGTCCAGCCCGCCCTTGATCAGCTGGTCGCTGAGCGCCTGGGCGTTCCGGATGACCTGCTTGGCATAGTCCTTGAACTCGGGGCGCAGCGCCTCGCCGAAGGCCACGGCCTTGGCGGCGATCACATGCATCAGGGGGCCGCCCTGGATGCCGGGGAAGATGGCCGAGTTGATCTTCTTGGCCAGCGCCTCGTCATTGGTCAGGATCATGCCGCCGCGCGGGCCGCGCAGGGTCTTGTGCGTGGTGGTGGTGGCGACATGGGCATGCGGGAAGGGCGAGGGATGCTCGCCCGCGGCCACGAGGCCTGCGAAATGCGCCATGTCCACGTGCAGGTAGGCGCCGACCATGTCGGCGATCTCGCGCATGCGGGCAAAGTCGATCTGGCGCGGGATGGCCGAGCCGCCGGCGATGATCATCTTGGGCTGGTGCTCTTTCGCCAGGGCCTCGACCTGGTCGTAGTCGATCAGGTTGTCCTGCTTGCGCACGCCGTATTGCACGGCGTTGAACCACTTGCCCGACTGGTTGGGGGCGGCGCCGTGGGTCAGGTGGCCGCCGGCGGCGAGGCTCATCCCGAGGATGGTGTCGCCGGGCTGCAGCAGCGCGGTAAAGACGCCCTGGTTGGCCTGCGAGCCGGAGTTCGGCTGGACATTGGCGAAGCCGCAGCCGAACAGCTTGCAGGCGCGCTCGATGGCCAGGTTCTCGGCGATGTCCACGAACTGGCAGCCGCCATAGTAGCGCCGGCCGGGATAGCCTTCGGCATATTTGTTGGTCATGACCGAGCCCTGCGCCTGCATCACGGCGGCGGACACGATGTTCTCGGATGCGATCAGCTCGATCTCGTCGCGCTGGCGGCCGAGCTCAAGGCCGATGGCCTCGGCGATCTCGGGGTCGCGGGTGGCAAGGGATTCGGTGAAAAAGCCGGTATCTTCGGTCATGGATGTCGTCTCCTTGGGCGGCAGGGGCCGGATGGCGGGCTTTTATCGGAACCTGCGCCGATGAAAAAGCCCGGAATGCGTCGCAGTCCGGGTCAGGCGCGGCATATCGGGCCCCTTGTGTTTCCTTTCCGCCCGCGCGATGACTTTCGGAAACGGATGCAGGGGACGCGTGATGAACGACAAGGTCAGGATTGCCTTTCTCGCCAGCGAGACCGAGATCGCGCAGGAAGCCTGCCGGCATCTCGCCGCGCTGCACGGCAACGTGCCGCCCGAAGAGGCCGATGTGATCGTCGCGCTGGGCGGCGACGGGTTCATGCTGCACACGCTGCACGCCACCCAGTATCTGGACGTGCCGGTCTATGGCATGAATTGCGGCACCGTCGGTTTCCTGATGAACGAGTATCACGAGGCCGGGCTGCTGGAGCGCCTTGCCGCGGCCGAGGAAGAGGTCATCCACCCCCTGCGCATGCGGGCCGTGGGCACCGACGGCAAGGTTCACGAGGCGCTGGCGATCAACGAGGTGTCGCTCCTGCGGGCGGGGCCGCAGGCGGCGAAGCTGAGGATCTCGATCGACGGCAAGGTGCGGCTCGATGAGCTGGTCTGCGACGGGGCGCTGCTGTCCACGCCGGCGGGCTCGACCGCCTACAACTATTCGGCGCATGGGCCGATCATCCCCATCGGGGCGGATGTGCTGACGCTGACGGCCATCGCGCCCTTCCGCCCGCGGCGCTGGCGCGGGGCGCTGCTGCCCAGCCATGCCAAGGTGCGGTTCGACGTGCTGCAGCCCAAGAAGCGCCCGGTCATGGCCGATGCCGACAGCCGCGGCGCGGGGACCGTGGTCTCGGTCGAGATCACCTCCGACCCCAGCGTGTCGCACCGCATCCTGTTCGACCCCGGCCACGGGCTGGAGGAGCGGCTGATCCGCGAGCAGTTCGTGTAGGCCGGGGCGATGTCAGGAGGCTGCGGGCAGTCCTGAGCCGCGTTGCGGACTTTGGCTGGAGGCCGGGAAAAGAGGGCAGCGGCCGCCCGTGGTGGGCGCGATAGCGCCCGCCTGGGGGGCGGGCGGGCGCTGCCCGGCGTAAACGCCGGGCGGGACATATGATCGGCGTGTCAGTCAGTGAAATGACCGGTCCGCCCGCGGCGCGGACCAGAACCGCTCCGGAACACCTTTCAAAGGAAAAGGCCCCGCCGAAGCGGGGCCTTTGATCCTTTTCGCCCTGCGGCTTATTGCGCCGGAACGGCCTCTTCCTCGATGCCCAGCGGATGCGGCAGCTTGTCCAGCATCTCCTTCGGGCAGACCTGGAGGAAGTTGCCCTTCTCCATGTCCCAGTGCTGCAGGATGTCCAGGGCCTTGCGGCTCTTGGTTTCCTCGGCATGGCGCTCGATCAGGCCCTTCAGCTCTGCTTCCCAGACCTCCACCGCCACCGGGCAGGTGACCACGGTCTCCAGGTTCATCAGCTCCAGCGCCTTGCCCTCGGGGTCGTAGAGATAGGCCATGCCGCCGGTCATGCCCGCGCCGAAATTGGCCCCAATCGAGCCCAGGATCACCGCGACCCCGCCGGTCATGTATTCACAACCGTTGGAGCCGCAGCCCTCGACCACCACCTTGGCGCCGGAGTTGCGCACGGCGAACCGCTCGCCCGCGCGGCCCGCGGCGAAGAGGTAGCCGTCGGTCGCCCCGTAAAGCACGGTGTTGCCGATGATGGTGTTCTCGGCCGCCACCAGGGGGCTGGCCATCGGCGGGCGCACCACCACGGTGCCGCCCGAGAGGCCCTTGCCCACGTAGTCGTTGGCGTCGCCCGAGACCTCCAGCTTCAGCCCCGGCGCGGCGAAGGCGCCCAGGGACTGGCCGGCACTGCCGGTCAGCTTCACCGTCAGGTGGTCGGGCTGCAGGCTGTTGCGCATGCCGAAGCGCTTCACGATATGGCTCGAGGTGCGGGTGCCCACGGTGCGCAGCGTGTTGCGCACCGCGTAGCTCAGCTGCATCTTCTCGCCGTCTTCGAGGAAGCGCTGCGCGTCGCGCACGATCTCGGCGTCCAGCGTGTCCGGCACCGGGTTGCGCGGCTTGGTGCGGTCATAGGTGATCTTGGCCGCGCCATCGACGGTGATCAGCAGCGGGTTCAGGTCCAGATCGTCCAGATGCGCCGAGCCGCGGCTGACCTGGGTCAGCAGGTCGGCCCGCCCGATCACCTCGTCGAGGCTGCGCGCGCCGATCGAGGCCAGGATCTCCCGCACTTCCTGCGCGTAGAAGGTGATCAGGTTGACCACCTTGTCCGCGCTGCCGGTGAACTTGGCGCGCAGGCGCTCGTCCTGGGTGCAGACGCCCACCGGGCAGGTGTTGGACTGGCACTGGCGCACCATGATGCAGCCCATCGCGATCAGCGCGGCGGTGCCGATGCCGTATTCCTCGGCCCCCATCATCGCCGCCATCACGATGTCGCGGCCGGTGCGCAGCCCGCCGTCGGTGCGCAGCGTCACCCGCTCGCGCAGGTCGTTCATGGCCAGAACCTGGTGCGCCTCGGTCAGGCCCATCTCCCAGGGCAGGCCCGCGAACTTGATCGAGGTCGCGGGCGAGGCGCCGGTGCCGCCGTTATGGCCCGAGATCAGGATCACGTCGGCCTTGGCCTTGGCCACGCCCGCGGCGATGGTGCCCACGCCGCTGGCGGCCACCAGCTTCACCGTGACCTTGGCGCGCGGGTTGATCTGCTTGAGGTCATAGATCAGCTGCGCGAGGTCCTCGATCGAGTAGATGTCGTGGTGCGGCGGGGGCGAGATCAGGGTCACGCCCTTGGTCGAATGCCGCAGCCGCGCGATCAGGTCGGTCACCTTCAGCCCCGGAAGCTGGCCGCCCTCGCCGGGCTTGGCGCCCTGGGCGACCTTGATCTCCAGCTCCTCGCACTGGTTGAGGTATTCGGCGGTCACGCCGAACCGGCCCGAGGCCACCTGCTTGATCTTGGCCGAGGGGTTGTCGCCGTTGGGCTCGGGGTGGAAATGCGCCGGATCCTCGCCGCCCTCGCCCGAGTCGGACTTGGCGCCGATGCGGTTCATGGCCACGTTCAGCGTCTTGTGCGCCTCGGGGCTCAGCGCGCCCAGCGACATGCCCGGCGTGACGAAGCGCTTGCGGATCGAGGTGATCGATTCCACCTCCTCGATCGGGATCGGCTTGCCCAGCGGCTTGACGTCCAGCAGGTCGCGCAGATGGATCGGCGGGTTCGCCCGCATTGCGGACGAGAACTTCTTCCACATCTCGTAGGACGCGGTGTTGCAGGCCATCTGCAGCATATGCATGGTCTGCGCTTCCCAGGCGTGCTTCTCGCCCGAGCGCCGCGCCTTGTAGAAGCCGCCCACGGGCAGGACGTTGGCGCCGCCCTTCCAGCCCTGGGCATGGACCTGCTCCAGCTTGCGCTGGATGCCGCCCACGCCGATGCCCGAGATCCGCGAGGGCATGCCGGGGAAATACTCGGCGCACATGGCGCGGCTCAGGCCCACGGCCTCGAAGTTCAGGCCACCGCGATAGGAGGAGATCACCGAGATCCCCATCTTGGACATGATCTTCAGAAGCCCCGCGTCGATCGCCTTGCGATAGCGCGCCACGGCCTCGGTCAGGCTGCAGTCCAGCAGGCCCCGCCCGATCCGGTCGGCCAGGCTGTCCTCGGCCAGGTAGGCGTTGACCGTGGTCGCGCCGCAGCCGATCAGCACGGCGAAGTAATGCGGGTCGATGCATTCGGCCGAGCGCACGTTCAGCGAGGTGAAGGTGCGCAGGCCCTTGCGGGTCAGCCAGCTGTGCACCGCGGAGGTGGCCAGGATCATCGGCATCGGCACCCGGCCCTCGCCCTGCGCCATGTCGCTGAGCACGATATGCCCGGCGCCCGAGCGCACGGCATCCTCGGCCTCGGCCCGGATGCGCGCCAGCTCCTTGCGCAGCGCGTCGGGGCCGCTGCCGGCCGCGAAGGTGCAGTCGATCTCGGTCATCGGCGCGTTGAACTGCTTGACCAGCTCCTCGAACTGCGCGTTGGCCACGAAGGGGCTTTCCAGCGTCAGGATCTCGGTCTGGCTGCTGTCCTCGTCCAGCACGTTCTTGAGGTTGCCGAAGCGCGTCTTCAGGCTCATCACCCGGTATTCGCGCAGAGAGTCGATCGGCGGGTTGGTCACCTGGCTGAAGTTCTGGCGGAAGAAATGGCTCAGCGGGCGGTATTTCTCCGACAGCACCGCTGACGGGGTGTCATCGCCCATCGAGGCGATCGCCTCCTTGCCGTCCTCGGCCATGGGCGCGAGGATCTGCTCCAGTTCCTCGATCGAATAGCCCGCCGCGATCTGCCGCTTGCGCAGCTCGGGCCCCGAGTGGATCGCCTTTTCGGTGATGCCCGACAGCGCCTCGTCGAGGTCGTTGATCTTGCCGACCCAGTCGCCAAAGGGCTGGGCATTGGCCAGCTTGTCCTTGATCTCGGTGTCGTGGAACAGCGCGCCTTCTTCCATGTCCACGGCGATCAGCTGGCCCGGGCCCAGCGCGCCCTTCTCGCGCACCGTGGCCTCGTCGGTGGGCACCATGCCCGCCTCCGAGCCCGCGATCAGCATGCCGTCGCCGGTGACCACGTAGCGCATCGGGCGCAGACCGTTGCGGTCGAGGCCCGCGCAGACCCAGCGGCCGTCGGTCATGGCCAGCGCGGCGGGGCCGTCCCAGGGCTCCATCACGCTGTTGCAGTAGGAATACATGTCGCGCCAGGCCTGCGGCAGCTCCACCGCCTGCTTGGACCAGCTTTCGGGGACCAGCATGGTCTTGGCCATGGGCGCGTTGCGGCCGGCGCGCACCAGCACCTCGAACACCGCGTCCAGCGCCGCCGAGTCCGAGCTGCCGCCCGGCACGATCGGCTTGATGTCCTCGGCCATCTCGCCGAAGGCGCTCGACGCCATGCGGATCTCGTGGCTCTTCATCCAGTTCAGGTTGCCCTTCAGCGTGTTGATCTCGCCGTTATGGGCGAGCATGCGGAAGGGCTGCGCCAGCCACCATTGCGGGAAGGTGTTGGTGGAATAGCGCTGGTGATAGATCGCGAAGGCCGATTCGAAGCGCTCGTCCTTCAGGTCGGGGTAGAACTCGGCCACCTGCTCGGCCAGCATCATCCCCTTGTAGATGATCGAGCGGCAGGACAGCGAGCACAGGTAAAGACCCGAGATGCCCTCGGCCGCGACTGCCTTTTCGATGCGGCGGCGGATGACGTAGAGCTCGCGCTCAAAGGTTTCCTCGTCCACGCCCTTGGAGTTCGAGATCAGGATCTGCTCGATCTCGGGCCGGGTGGCGTTGGCCTTCTCGCCCAGCACGTCGATATTCACCGGCACATGGCGCCAGCCATAGATGTAATAGCCCTTCCGAAGCACCTCGGCCTCGACGATGGTGCGGCACTTCTCCTGCGCGCCGAAATCGGTGCGCGGCAGGAAGACCTGGCCGACCGCGATCAGCTGGTCCATCTTCGGCTCGTGGCCGGTGCGGCGGATCTGGTCATAGAAGAAGGGCGCCGGGATCTGCACATGGATGCCCGCGCCGTCGCCGGTCTTGCCGTCGGCGGCCACCGCGCCGCGGTGCCAGATCGCCTTCAGCGCGTTGATGCCGTTCTCCACCACCTGGCGCGAGGGCGTGCCGTCGAGCGAAACCACCAGCCCCACGCCGCAGGACGAATGCTCGTCCTCGTCGCGATAGAGGCTGTTCTCGGCCATCCACTTGCGCTTGGCTTCCTCGGCAGCGGCCCAGTTGGCGTCGTATTTGGTCATGGTCTTAACCCTTCCTTCAGCAGATGGGTCAGAGGCGTTCCCCTGTTCACCTGCGTTAATCTCCCCGGCTCCGGCCAGGCTCATATGAGACTCATATGCGAGTCATATTGTTTTCATATCGCCCGGCACGGCCCGGTTAATGTCTCACTCGGCCGCCACCTGCGCGGGCTGCGCCAGGTAGCTCAGGATGCTGTCGGCCGCCTCGCGCCCGTCGCGGATGGCCCAGACCACCAGCGACGCGCCGCGCACGATGTCGCCCACGGCGAAGACGCCCGGCAGGCTGGTCTCGTGGCTGCGGAAATCGGCCTTGACGGTGCCCCAGCGGGTCACTTCCAGCGCCTCTTCGCCCCACAGCGTGGGCAGGTCCTCGGGCTCGAAGCCCAGCGCCTTGATCACCAGGTCGGCCTCTTCCACGTAATCGGCGCCCTCGATCACCTCGGGGGTCTGGCGGCCGCTGGCGTCGGGGGTGCCCAGGCGCATCTTCTGCACGATCACGCCGGTGACCGGATCGCCGGTGAAGCCCTTGGGCGCGGTCAGCCAGACGAATTCGGCGCCTTCCTCCTCGGCGTTCTGCACCTCGCGCTGCGAGCCGGGCATGTTGGCCCGGTCGCGGCGATAGTGGCACTTGACCGAGGCCGCACCCTGGCGGATCGCGGTGCGCACGCAGTCCATCGCGGTGTCGCCGCCGCCGATCACCACCACGCGTTTGCCGTGGGCGTTCAGCTCGCCGTTCTCGTATTCCGGCACCTCGTCGCCAAAGCTGACGCGGTTGGAGGCGGTCAGGTAGTCGATCGCGCGCACGATGCCCGCGGCACCCGCGCCGGGGCCCTTCAGGTCGCGCGTCTTGTAGACGCCGGTGGCGATCAGCACGGCATCATGCTTGCCGCGGATCGCGTCAAAGCTGATGTCCTCGCCCACGTTGCAGTTCAGCACGAACTCGACGCCGCCTTTTTCCAGCTGCTCGATGCGGCGCATCACCACGTCCTTCTCCAGCTTGAAGCCGGGGATGCCATAGGTCAGCAGCCCGCCCGCGCGGTCGTTGCGGTCATAGACCGTGACCTGCACGCCGGCGCGGCGCAGCGCATCGGCCGCCGCCAGGCCGCCGGGGCCCGCGCCGATGATGGCCACGCTTTCGCCGCGCTCCTCGACCGGGGCGACGGGCTGGACCCAGTCGCGCTCCCAGGCGGTGTCGGTGATGTATTTCTCCACCGCGCCGATGGTCACGGTGCCGTGGCCCGACTGCTCGATCACGCAGTTGCCTTCGCACAGCCGGTCCTGCGGGCAGATCCGGCCGCAGATCTCGGGGAAGGTGTTGGTGGCCTGGCTCATCTCGTAGGCTTCCTGCAGCCGGCCTTCGGCGGTCAGGCGGAGCCAGTCGGGGATGTTGTTGTGCAGCGGGCAATGGGCCTGGCAATAGGGCACGCCGCACTGGCTGCAGCGGCTGGCCTGGGTCTTAGCCTTTTCGTCAGCAAATTCCGCGTAGATTTCGTGAAAGTCCTGCGCGCGCAGATTCGGGGGACGCTTTTCGGGCATCTCCTTATCGACTGTCACGAACTGGAGCATTTTCTGCTTCGACATGACGGAATTCTCCTAGCTAACCGAATCCGCGCCTCTCATACGGCGCAGTTGTGGAAAAGAAAAGTCAGTCCTGCTGACATAAATGCGCGGAAAGGGCCTTGGCGCGGCGTCCAAATCGCCGCATCGGCGATTTTATGGGTCAATGGTACTTACCTATTTACCTGCTTTCCATTGGGAATCACCTCGCTACCATGCCGCCAGTTTGACCGATCCGGGCGCCCATGTCTCTGATTCATCTTCTCCTCGTCGCCGTGATCCAGGGCGTGACCGAGTTTCTGCCGGTCTCCTCCTCGGGACACCTGATCCTTCTTCCCGGTCTCACGGGGCTTGAGGACCAGGGGCTGGTAATCGACGTGGCCGTGCATGTGGGCACGCTGCTGGCGGTGGTCCTCTATTTCCACCGCGACGTCTCGGCCGCCTTCCTGGGGCTCGGGCGCCTTCTGCGCGGGCGGGTCGATACCGAAGGCGCAAGGCTCGCCTTCCTCCTGCTCATCGCCACCGTCCCGGTGGTCGTGATAGGGCTGGTGCTGGACCTGACCGGGCTGGAGCAGGCCATGCGCTCCATCACCGTGATCGGCTGGTCCATGCTGGTCTTCGGCATCGTCCTCTACTGGGCCGACCAGAAGGGCCCCGCCACCCGCCGGGCCGAGGGCTGGACGCTGCGCGACGCGGTCATCATGGGGCTGTGGCAGGCGGTGGCGCTGATCCCCGGCACCTCGCGCTCGGGCATCACCATCACCGGCGCGCGGCTGTTGGGGTTCGAGCGCAGCGATGCTGCCAAGATCGCCATGCTGATGTCGATCCCCACCATCGCCGCCTCGGGCGTACTGCTGGGGGCCGAGGTCGCGGTTTCCGCCAATGCCGCCGCCGCCCGCGACGGGGCGATCGCGGCGGGCTTTGCCTTTGTCGCGGCGCTTTTGGCGCTGAGCCTGATGATGCGGCTGCTGCGCAGCGTCAGCTTCACGCCCTACGTGATCTACCGGGTGATCCTGGGCGTGGTGCTGCTGGCGATCGCCTACGCCTGAACCTTCAGGTTCTGGGCAGGTTCCTGGCCGATGCGGTGATGTCGTAATACTGGCCCTGCGGGCGGAACCGCCACAGATAGGCCGGCAGGACCGCGCTCGCCGCCGTGGGGGTGATTCCCAGATCGGCAAAGCCCTTGGCGCCGTCGGAGACCACGTTGTCGCGGGCCAGGTTTTTCACCTGGTCGCGGGTCAGCATCCCGTTGGGGATCAGCCCCAGCGACACCGCCTGCACCATGTCAAAACCGAAGGCCATGATCCGCGCCACGAAGAACGGCAGGTTCACAACCGCGCGCTTGCGGCGGATCACCCCGCACATCTTCTGCATCAACTCGCGGAGCGTCGCCACGTCGGGGCCGCCCAGCTCATAGGTGCCGGGCGCGACCGCGCCCTGCGCGGCCTTGGCCGCCACCGCCGCCACGTCGTCGACATAGACCGGCTGAAACTTCGTCTCGGCCCCCACCACCGGCAGGAAATAGCCCCAGCGGGCCATGCCGGCGAAACGGTTGAAGAACTGGTCCTCGGCCCCGAAGATCACCGAGGGGCGCAGGATCACCGCAGCCGGGAAGGCCGCCAGGACGCCCGCCTCGCCCAGCGCCTTGCTGCGCGCATAGGCGCTCTCGGCCTCGGCATCGGCGCCGATGGCCGAGATATGCACCAGCCGCGCCACGCCCTGTTCTGCCGCGATGCGGGCGATCCGCTCGGCGCCCTCGTGCTGCACGGCGTCGAAACTCTGCTTGCCCGTCTCGTTCAGGATGCCCACGCAGTTGACCACCGCGTCGGCCCCCTGCATCACGGCGGCCACCGAGGCGTCGTCGCGGATGTTGCAGAACACCGGCTCCACCTGGCCCACCGCGCCATAGGGTCTCACGAACAGCGCCTCGTTGGGGCGGCGCACCGCGACGCGCACCCGCCAGCCCGCCTTCGCCATCCGTTGCGCGACGTAGCGCCCCACGAAGCCGGAACCGCCGTAGATCGTGACGAGCTTGGACATCGAGACCTCTCCCCATGGCTGAAAATCCGTTGTCTGCATAGCTTTCCCGCCCCTTCCAAACAAGCGCTTATCGGCAATCTGCATTTTCTGTGAGAATTGCCGTTGACACCACCTGTCAGCGCCTTTACATCCCCGCTCCACGACACCTGCCCAGGTGGCGGAATTGGTAGACGCGCTAGCTTCAGGTGCTAGTGTCCGTATGGACGTGGAGGTTCGAGTCCTCTCCTGGGCACCATCGTCAATCCGAAAAACTCAGGAATTCCTGGCTTTCCCGGGCCGTAGCGCCCTGGCGGGCCTGATCTGCCCCGCAAGCCGCGATTCCTTCGCCCCGCCTTGGGAACGGCCCTGGTCGGTTCCCGGCTGCAGGAACCGGGCAGCATGTGCAGGCTGAACTCATCTCGGTACGGGAGGCCGCCGCCCGATTCCCGAAAGCTGGCAGTGATCTTTCGGCAATCGGCATGTCCCCCCAAGGGCCCTTCCGAGAGTGGTGGAAAGACCAGCAAAACAGGGACGGAGGCGTCCCACGCTTCCGGCACGCATGGATGGAGGAAACGCGAAGACGTTCCCTCTGCCCGGAGGCGGATCAGGGTGGCGGGGAGCGACCCAGGGCAAGCTGCGGGGCGGGACCGCGGCGCGGCGAGATCATTTCCGGCGAACGGCCTCACTCGGCGGCCACTTCCCCTTCGAGAAAGCTTCTCCAGCTGCCCAGATGGGTTATGTCCTCCGCGCCCTGCACCCCGGAGGGTTCGACGAGAAACCCGTGGACCTTGCGCCCGTCCGACAGTTCGACCGAACCGATCGAGAGGGGCGACGGGACCCCTTGCATGAAATCGCCGAAGGCACGGGTCGGAATCGCCCAGGTTTCCACGTCGATCCGGCTGCCCTTCTCGATCTTCAGCAGGCCCGGACGGTACGGGGGGCCGCCGGCCAGGGCATAGAGCCTGTAGCTCGGCGCCGTCTGGGTCTTTGACAGGAACCGCCCCCCGCGGCTCGTCAGCTCATGGTTGAGCGGCAGGCCGGACATATGCGCGCCGCAGACCACGAGCTCCATTTCGTCGGCCGAGACCCCGACCCCGGGGCTCGCGGGTTTCGGCACCGGGTGGCGCGTCGCGCCAAGCGGTCTCGCCACGTCCTGCTCGAAGAGCTGCGCCTGGGCCGCGCAGTAGCCATCGCTGCCCTTGCGGCCCAGGAGGGTGACCGAGCCCGGCCGGCCGTCGCGGCGCGCCGCGGTGGGGACGGCGATTGCGCACATGTCCAGCAGGTTCACGAAATTGGTGTAGGTGCCGAGATTCGAGTTCGGGCCGATGGGATCGGCCTCAAGATCGGCGACGCTGTAGAAGGTGGGAATGCTGGGCACGCAGAGGGCGTCGAGGCCCGCCATGGCGCGTTCGGCGAGGCGGGCCAGTTCCTTCAGCCTGTAGATGCCCCTGAAGGCATCGGCGGCCGACAGGCCCTCGGCGGCCCCTATGATCTTCCGCGTCACCGGATGCAACGCCTCCGGATCGTCGCGCATGAGGTCTTCGACCACCGTGTAGCGTTCGGCCACCCAGGCCCCTTCGTAGAGCATCTCCGCCACGTCGTAGAACGGCGTGAAGTCGAGCGGAACGATCTCCGCTCCGGCGTCTGCCAGACGGCTCACCGCGCCTGCGAACATCTCCTCCTGGGCCGCATCCCCGAAGAAACGGATCGAAGCGGCGTCGGGAATGCCGATGCGGGACGTCTCGGGACGCGGCCCGAGAGGGGGCACGGGGATGGGGCGCGAGAACGCGTCTGCTTCGTCATATCCCGCCGCGACCGCATAGGCGGCGTAGGCATCCGCGACGGTCAGGGCGAAGATCGAGATCGTGTCGAGCGTCCGGCAGGCCGGCACCACGCCGCTGGCCGACAGCGCGCCCAGGGTGGGCTTGAGGCCGACAATGTTGTTCAGAGCGGCCGGCACGCGCCCCGATCCCGCCGTGTCCGTGCCGAGAGAGAAGGCGACGAAGCCATGGCCCACCGCGACCCCCGATCCGCCCGAAGAGCCGCCGGGCACGATCTCGGGGTCCACCGCGTTCTTCGGCGCGCCGTAGGGCGAGCGCACGCCGACAAGCCCCGTGGCGAACTGGTCGAGGTTGGTCTTGCCGATCAGAAGCGCGCCTGCCGCCCTGAGCCGGGCCAGCACGAAAGCGTCCCCGGAAGCCTCGTAGGCGTAGGCCGGGCAGGCCGCGGTGGTGGGCAGACCGGCGGCGTCGATATTGTCCTTGATCGCGAAGGGAATGCCCCAAAGCGGCTTGTCCGGATCGCGCGGACCGAGCGCCAGGGCCGCCGCGCGCACCTCCTCCCGGTCGCAAAGATGAATGAAGATCGCCGGATCGCCGACCGCCTCGATTCGCCGAAAGACCTCCTCGACAACCTCCTCGGGGCGGAGGCCGGATGCGTAGGCTTCGCTCAGAGCGGGGATGGTGAATGGCAGGGACGTCAGCATGTAAGAGTTCTCCGGTAGTTCAGGCCGCATGCGCTTTGGCAGGCGGCTGGGGCGCGGCGCTGATCAGCGCGCGGGTGTAGTCCTGTTGCGGGTCCGACATGACCTGTGCAGCCGGCCCCTTTTCGATGATCTCGCCGCCGCGCATGACGAGGACCTCGTCGCAGAGCAGGCGGACGACGTTGAGATCGTGACTGACGAAGAGGTAGCTCATCCCCAGCTGCGCCCGGAGATCGACCAGGAGGTTCAGCACGACCGCCTGGATCGACACATCGAGCGCCGCGGTGGGCTCGTCCAGGATCAGCAGCTTCGGCTCGAGCGCGATGGCCCGGGCGATGCCCACGCGGGCCTTCTGGCCGCCGGAGAGCTGATGCGGAAAGCGGCTCAGGAGCGGCAGCGGAAGGCCGACCAGGCCCGCCAGCTCCTCGACA
>ENA-ORCT01000272-ORCT01000272.1-marine-metagenome-genome-assembly--contig:-NODE-272-length-26376-cov-3.720446_pt1 | contig 26376 bp, 28 predicted proteins | sample MGYA00248632_ERZ508511 | MGnify/ENA primary metagenome ERZ508511 (study PRJEB26182, sample SAMN06268839) | marine metagenome | isolation source: Tt an P1-techrep anaerobic enrichment on pine from sediment...
AATCCCCAGCAATCGACTTTCACCGTGCTCCAGGAATGGGTTTCCACCAGTTGGGCGAAATAGGATTCCAATTGCTTGGGAGTGAGTTTGTCCGGGCAGCAATCAAAATGATCCCGTAATCGCCGAATGGCTCTTGCGTATGCATCCCGGGTCTTTTCGCTCTTGCCCTGGAGCTTGAGCATTCGCAAGTGGCGTTGATACAGTTTGTCGAATCGTTTGGTTTCTTTCGGATCCATTGTATGCTCCCTTCTTGATATAACCGCCCGAGATTGGACGATTAAGGGGAATATACAGGATCTGAAAATTTTTTTCCGCCGCGATAGCGGCTTCGTTCAACAACATGCTGCACCTGATTCTGGCCAAAAAGCGTCCCTATCAGGAGAGTATGAGCGTTATAAGTACATATGAAAAAATATATAAAATATTTTGCACTTGTTGGATTCATTGCTGGTATTATCCATGGGGTTGGTATCACCCTTTACTCATATTTTATAGCCCCCAGTATTCCAGGAATAATGGAAGTAATTGTTCAACTTTTGATAGCGGTTGCTTTGGGGATTTTGTATTCATTCTATGGATTTTTATTATGGCTGGTATGTTTTATCGCTGAAAAACTGTATATAAAAATATTCAAGCATTCATAAGGATAGAACGTCCTGATCAAAATTCAGATCAAGTTTGCTGACATTTCGGGCAATTAAAGACTATTTGGCTTACAACAAGTGGTTACACAAAGGACCGCTCGTACCTCGGGGCTTGTGAACCGCGGCGTTGAGCTTACAAATATGAACGCTATGAAACAGCTTTTTGATGACATAAAGCGAACAGTTAATCACGCAAGAATGTGCCACGAAGCATGGTGGTTTCTACACGGCACAAACCCAATGCGAGAGATGATACTCAATGTGTATAACAACTATTTGGATATATTTGAGACAATCCGGCCTGCTCTATACACAAGCTTTATCGTAAAATTGGCCTCAGTTTTTGATAACGACAAAAAATCAATTAGTCTTAAAAGGGTAATAAGAGAAATCGAGAAATCTACGAGTAAGTCATTCGAACCTGCACGAATTGATTTCGATGATTTATGGGAAAGAGGGCGTAAATTATTCAAATACAGAAATAAAGTAATTGCACATCGCGATAAAAAAGTAACATCAAGGAATTTTGCAAAAGAAACTGGTTTTAAATATGACGATTTGAAAGCGATTTTAGAGGACGTTTCAACCTTTTTGGATGAAGCTTCTCTTTTTGTCGGTAAAGGTGAGTTTTATCGATTTTCAAACACATCGGATTTTGAAAGATTAATAAACGATCTATCAAAGATTGCCCAACAAACGGCTGTTGCAGACCGCTGATAGATCGCCGCGGTTGCTAAGCCGTAGCGTTATCTTTTCTGAAAAACGGCGATTCATTAGAGATAGTTTTGATACTATTTATAATATACAAATTCAAAACGTACTTAGTGGTAGGGATACATTTTTTCCATTTTCATTAATTCATAAAGGGCTTCCACTTGGAAATTTTAAAATGTATTACTACTGGACTCTCAATTTTGTTGAAGTTGGCATATGTTTGCCAACTTCTATTAAAATTTATAAAAAACTGAAAAGATAACTGATCGCTTGAGATTTGACGGAAAAAGCTGACGCTTTTTCCGCGTCTCAGGTCAAACGTTAAGTTTCAACAGTCATTGAGGAGACAATGACAAAACGTGATATCTTTGAAATAATATCAAAAGTATTTGGGCTTTATTGTATCGTACAGTTTATTACCTCAACACCTGCAGTAATCGGTGCTATAGTTGTTAATCAGCCTGATTTCATTACTAACAGACCTTTATACATATCGTTAATGTCCTTATATCCTCTAATTTTCCTATTCCTCTCGGTAATCTTTATTCGCAAATCAGATGCTGTAGAAAATTTCTTTTTCCTTAAATCACACCTTAATAAGCCGTCAGAGAATCTGAGAAATGATGAAAAACCGCCTTATTCAAAATTGTCATTTTGGATAGTTATCATAGGATTCTATTATCTAATATCCTCAACTGCTACTGTTCTTACAGGCCTTCCAGTCATTTGTGAAAAAATAAAAACTGGATGGTTTTTAACCCATGATCCCTTTTTACCTCAGGCCTTGATTTTTATCATGTCCTTAATATGTATTTTGAAAAGCGAAAAAATTGAGGAGCTTATTAATAAATTGAGAGATAACTGAACTTAACCGTTCACTTGTGCGGACCCTAAAAGCAGGGCCGCACAGTTAAATCTTTAAGTTTCGAACAACCTATGGAATACAACTACGAGGCATATATAAAAAAGTCTAATACTTTACTTTCCGAATTGGAAGGCGCATTGCTGAAGACAGTACTTATTAATGTAATTGATCCTGAATTTAATGTTGTCTACTTGGAAACAAATAAGGGGATTTTTGCTTTGCAAGGGGAAATCGGTGGCGAATACTTAGGTGTGAATCGCTTATCAGAGCTACCTGAAATTACAGAACAAGACGGTTACATTGTATGCAAATACCCACCTTTCAACATATTTGAAGGGAGTACTATTTCTCAAGCTCGTCAAATAGGCTCTGCGTGGCATGGTCATGGCTATGAATTTAGTTTTGAGGATGTCTTTACAAAAACCATGATTGTTCAATCAATATACTGTGGATCTAAACCCAATGATCTTGAAGATTGTCTACGCCTTGGAGTTGGGTGCTATGAAAACGAATGGAAAAAAACTTAACATGCTTCCAGCCGACGCCCCTACCTCGCGCGCCTGAAGCTGTCGTTCGCTTATAAATAAATGGAGGATGATATCGAATATAAAAGTTCCGTAACACTTATGATTCTATGTCATGATATTGATCCTGATACTATCACCAAAGAATTAGAAAGGTTTCCTGATCAGAAATGGAAAAAAGTTGAGAGAAAAGGATATCGAAAAAAGGATGGAACGAAAGTTCGTCTTTAATTATATGTTTCCCGCATTCGCTCGGTGACCCCGCATGCTCAGAGTTAAGTGCAAAAAAAATACAAGATCGATCACATATGAAAAAATTTTGGATAGGCTATCTGATAGTTTATTTAATATCTGAGATCATCTGTATGGTACTTTTATGGAGAGATGGAATATGTTTTTTATCTATTACTGACACTTTACAAATTATTCTTTCGGTTGGGATTATAGGATTAGCACTTCAGTGAAAAATTTTTTCAAAAAAAATCTGGAAAATTATATTTGCTATTTCAGTTGTTGTTTTTTTTCATACTTGGGTAATGATGCCTCTGATTTTCAAATTTTCTGTAGGATTAACATTGCCTAAAATCGTTTTTATCCAATTGCTTAGTGTTCCAAGTGTTCCATTGTTTGCAGCGATATACATTTATGCATGGCGGTCAGATAAAATTTGGAAAAGCAGCACTTAACCTGTCATCTAAGCAGAAATCCAGTGCAGGACTGCGGTTCCCGGCTGATTTTCTCATAGCCCAGGCTTCTGCTAAATTCGTCATTGGGTCTAAAAAAGTAATCGTATGTGGCCGAAAATAGTTTTAATGCTTATTTTTAGTGTAGTGATTTATTGTGTTCTTGCTCATCGATGGAAGGCTCCTGGAACTGATTGTGGGACTCTTCATAAAGCCTCGATGACTGGCGACCTTGTTCAAGTGCGTTCACTAATAGCGGCTGGGGCTGATGTTAATGCGTATTTTGATGGAGCCCCTCCTCTTCATTTTGCTGCAATGAATGGCCACTTGGAAATCGTATCTGAACTTATTGAGAATGGTGCACAGATCAACGCGGCAAGTATTGATGGTGAAGGTATAACCGCCCTCCACATTGCTGCTTTTCTTGGGAATGCAGGATTGGTGTCACTTCTCCTGAAAAATGGCGCAGATGTCGATCTTCTTACTTCTCACGCTGAATCAGCTGTTTGCTCCGCAGCACGCGGTGGGCATAAGGATGTTTTCCGTCTTCTCAGAGAGCATGGTGCAAGCGTCTCAGGTCTGGATTCTGACGGAGACAACATGCTGGTTCAAGCTGTTTTCGAAAACTGCGTTCCTGCTGTAAAAATACTTCTTGAAGATGGCTTCGATCCTAACTGTTTAGCGGGTAACGGGAAAAGTCGCCCACTTGAAATTGCGACAGTAACCCACGCCCTCAATGGGGATAGCTCTTTGGTCAAATTATTGCTAAAATCAGGTGCCGATCCAAATTTGGCCGGTATCCATGGCCAACCAATCTCAGACACAATTCATAATGTTGCTAAGTTTACTGGCAATAGAGACTTGTTGCAAATCTTGATAGATCACGAGACGAGGCAGAGTATAAAGTAACCCGACAATGCAAAATTTTAGGGGACTGGTTTGCGGTGTATCTTTTTATAGCGTGTTGTTTTCAATGACTTTATTCACTATTTACACTCTTTCAAGCGCACCTCCATCAGCTGGTTAATTGCGGCGTTATAAAATTGCGTATAGAGTATCTGATGAAATCAACCGGGGTAATAATTTTGATTTGTGTACTGCTTGTGTATTGTTCTGAATCAAAGCTTTCAATACCTGAAAGACCGATTGGCACGGAATCCTTTGATGAATTGATGGAAATAGCTCGAGAGGTCCACCGCTCTGGTAATAAAGAACTTTATCTAAAGCACGTTGATACATCTGGCGTCCCTCATGGAATATTAAGCAGATCAATTAAGGCATTGGAATCCTGGACCGGCATTGCACCAACCATGAAAGTTAAGAGTGTCAGCGTGGTTTCTTTAGACGACTATGATCCAAATTCCGGAATCCCAGCGCAGTGGCCTGAAGAGCTGAAGGAAAAGTTTAGAGTAAATAAAAAAGAGTTGTGGAATATAACGCCTGATAAAATAATCATTATAGAAGAGGAATTAAAGATAAAAGAAACAGAACTTGATCACGAGGCAAGGGTACAATGGGCGTTTGCTACATTTAGCAAAAAAGGCAAGTGGTTTTTTGCCTGGCAACTACGATAGAATAAATTTCAATGTGTTGCTGCTCCCGGACGCGGCTCCATCGCGCCGGAGAGAGCGAGTTTATAAGGAAACTGGGGTCGGACCAAGGATATTGGGGAGATGGCCCGTGCAAAACGACATTATATCTGCGGCCTTGTCTGGCATGTTACGCATCGGTGCCACAGAAAAGAGCGTTTTTTCTCAAGTTTGCCGGGGATTGTCGATCAGGATGCAAAAATGATCCAAAAATCGGAATGAAAAGTGTACCACCTCCAATTGACCCTCTTCATATGGTAAGCTGTTCTCAAAGGAGGAGTTTGCCATGATAAGCACGGAGGTGTTTATGGACATTTTAGCATTACATCGACAAGGGCACAGTATGCGATGGATCGCTAAAAAGCTCGCTATTCATCGCAATACTGTCAAAAAGTACACCACCGAGCAAAAGCAACCCAAATACCGCAAAAAAAGCGCAGGGAGTCGATTTTAGCCCCCTATCATCAGATCATCCGAGACTGGCTTGATGAGGACGACTACAGGGCCACTTGGATCTTTGACAAGTTGAAGGGCCTCGGTTACACCGGCGGTGGGCGACGGCAAAAAGCCGCCTCGCCACATGCCGAGCGTTAGTTTTCAATATTCTATAAACGCTATGGTCGAGATACAGGAAAATTATAAGAACTACGATGCGCCAAGGGCAGCGTTGAAATCCGCCGAAAGAATGGTTCGATACACGCCCCAAAAATATTTAATAGGTCTTAACTACATCAATTTGACTAACACAGATGCACTGAAGCGAAAATACCGGAGGCAAAAAACAAAATTTAGGAAAAGAAAAATCTCCTTAAATCATAGCGCCGGCTGGTATGTCGAAAAATGGAATAAACAGCCTGCTTATATAGATCTTTTAAATGATAAAATATTTCTTGATTACCCGAGCTGGGCATTAAAGATAGGGTTTGTTTCGGATATCGCACTTTCAGGAACATTTTTTCATGAGCTTGGGCACCACATACATAAAACACAGGCACCTGAGCATAATGAAATGGAGGATGTCGCTGATAAGTGGAAAAGCCGACTATCGAGAAAATATTTTTGGAAAAGATACTGGCATATTATGTTACTAATTCTTCCATTAAAGCCCCTGTTGAACTGGTTACTTAAAAGATATGATGAAAAATCAAAATTAACATCACCCTCCCCGTGACTGAATGACAACAGCCCTCGGCTTCTTTGGCAGGCGATAGTTGGGTTAAGGGAAAAAAAGGAATTGATTGAATGACCTTCTCAGAATTAGAAAAAAAACGGATCGAAAAGATAGTGGGAACATTTTGCGATAACCGTGTTCCTGCGAGGGCTCGTGATCAGTTGAAGGTAGGCTTTCGAATTGAAGGCCAAGCTATATTTATATTTGAAAGCAGACCACGTTGGGATAAGCCGAGCAGATGGCTGGACCTTGATTTCGCAAAAATCACTTATGTGAATAGTCGCCGTATCTGGAAGTTGTATTGGAAGCGGGCGAGCGGGAAGTGGAACCAATATAAACCGCATTTCGAAAGCAAAGATCTCGGTAAACTAATTACTACTATTAACGAGGACCAGTTCGGCTGCTTTTTTGGGTAGGCCATTGTGGATGGATCAAGTAAAGTAATCGAAATTATGAATAAAAAAGCCTGCTCATTTCCCATTATAGGGCTTAGAACCGCAATTTTGGCTTGGAAATGGGCCTTTTAAGAAAAGATGCCTTCCTTTGCCGGATAGGAAATTGGTGGAATGGCCCGTGCAAAACGACATTATAACCCCGGCCTTGTCTGGCATGGTACGCATCGGTGCCACAGAAAAGAGCGTTTTTTCTCAAGTTTGCCTGGGATAGGCAACTGTGGCGCTAGTTGCTGTATGAGGAAAAAATAGATATGACTTGTGCATAATCCAGTCTCGTGTACAATTCTGAAATGCTGAGCCGCTGATCAATTGGGCAGGAAACTGTCAGAAAGTCCATTTCGCGTTGAACCGGAATAGCGTTTTGAAAAAAGGAAGCGATGGCAATGAGAAAAAAGCGATTTGCACGGAACCACCGGGTAGGGCTGGTAATGTTGATGATGGCCATGTGTGCATTTTGGAGCTCTTTTCCTGTTTGGGCTGCAGCGGCAGATACGGACTCGAAAGATGTCATAATTGATGCATGTCCGGAAGCGGACCTCGCAATAGGGGCAACCGGGCCTGCTCCAGAGACCACATCGGATAAGATGTTATATGGAACGCGAACCCCTTCGACTGTTAGTAATTGTATCGAAACGTTTTATATTGAAGACAATACGCTTGCTGCGGACGGGACCGAAGCCTCATATTCAAAAATATGGCTCAAATTTAGCACCCCCGGCGATCTCTGGTTTGACATACTCTATAATGGCGCCGTGTGTGACGACACCTCGAAAGTGGGCGGTTATGTGCAGACGGCAGAAATTACCGAAGATGAGCTTTGCTATATCTATTACAAGGCGCCCGTGCTTGAACCGACAGCCGAACTCTCCGGCACCATGGCGTTGACGCTTCGCGTGACCCATCAGCAAAGCGGAGATTACAGACTGATACAAGTGAACGTCGAAATCGGCGAGTATGTGCCGCCGGTGACCTCCGAAATCAGGATTTCCACCCAGGCCCCCTATGTGGAGTATGGAACATTATTTAGTGCGAACATTGCGGTCTATAAAGACGGCGCCCCGGATAGCGCGACCCACACGCTCCACATCACCAGCGAGCCGGCCGAATTCGGTTTCGAGGGAGACATCGAGGTAAGAGGGGGAGAAACAACTCTCGATTTTCAGGCGGGAAATAAGACCCTGGTGGAACTGATAGACGAAGAATTCTTGAGCGATGTGCTCACTTATGACCGGGTGACGATCACGGCGGAGGATAATGCCACCGGTATCAGCGCCACCTACAGTATCCCCTTGGGAAAACCCCTCAGCGTATTTTTAGATCCCTTTCACGGCGACGACACGCACGCACTCATACCGGCTGATTCACATTTTCCCGTGAGAATCCTGGCCGTTGTGGGAGGAAGCAGAGACGATCCCCGGTGGGATCAGGGACAGAATACGAAGCCGAACCGGGAGGTTGCGATTGAACTGACCAACAAAAGCGATTCCGATATGCCTTCAACGGGAACGTTAAGCCAGGGGATACATGCCGAGGCAAAGACCTACCAGACCGATGAGTACGGAATGACCACGAATGCGGCCTATTATTACTATCACCTCTATGGATACCATTTGGGATGCCCTGCCGCCGTGTTCCAATGTCCGCAATACGACAGAATTACCATCGAGGACAGCCTTACCGCTACCGAAGAAACGGCATCCGTTGCTACCGGCCTTCTTCTCAAGGTCGACAATATCGTGCACGCAGAACAGCCCAGTGGTATTTTAAGCACTCCTGTGGCAATCAAGGCGCGTGTCTCCTCCATGTTCTCCCCCGATCTGGACCTCCAAGAGTTTTGCTCCCGCTTTGTCGATCCGAACACCGGCAATTATGAATACGGCATCAAGATGGAGGTCAACTGGTTTAACCAACCGGAAAAACTCGGATGGTGGGGATGGATCAAAAATAAATTTGCAGGGTCGACGACCACGGCATATAACGGCACCTGTGCCATAGGAGAGAACGGCACGCTCATTGCCCGGGAAGAGCCGGCAATCGAGGTGGGCGGATTGAATCTGCCCGGTGTCACGATTGGAGAGACGGGGGCCTATTTTTTTACGGTGAATCTTACACCGGTCGATCTTATTAGCGGAACCGAATTCGAAAGTCCTGCAGAATCTGTGGGAAAGAAAAAATATTCCTTCGGACTTGCCGTAAGCGATGTAAACGAACCCTATATAAAATTTATCGCCTGTGCCCTCAATCCGGACAGTCACAAGGAAAAGGTTCTGCTCGAAATCGCCAAGAGGATGCCTGTTGCAGGAGGAACTGCCGCGAAAATAACAACCCTCGCCGATATTGCCTGCAAGCTTCAGAACGATCAATTGCGTGACGCCATGCTTGCAGCCGGCGCCTTTGTCGCCGGTGAGACATTAAATATCATCGATAAAAGTTACGATATGTCGCTTTCCGACAGAGAGCGGGAATTGCTGGAGTTTGCCCTCACAACCAACCAGATAGCCGATTATCAGAGTTTTCTCGATGCACTGCTGCCGGATGTGCGCCTGCCCAACTCCGTAACAAATGATAATCTGTATGACTTATCGGCAGCGGAGTTCCACGACATGTCAAGCGCCTTTGTGGAAGGCATCCTGGGCGACAATACTGCGGGGAAGCGGGTTATCACGGTCCTGGGCGCCGATACGGCGGATATTGTCGACGTTGCGGGGATTCAGGCGCTATCCGTCGATGACATCGGTGAGGATCTCTCCAATCTCGGCGATATGATGAAGGTCACGTCAGGAAGTGTCACCACCTTCATCATAGACAATGACAAAAACTACACGCTTACGATTGAAAGCGATTCATATACGGAAATACGGGTGGATGATTCCGGTGATTGCGATTATATCCGCTATTCTTTCAATACTGGTGTTTTTACCGCCTCTTCGCTGGATGTTACGCCCGATAACCTAAACCCGTTGCGGGTGGATTATCAGGGAGACGGTTCCGTTGATGAGAATGTCTGGCCCACAGGGCAGATTCCGGAAGAGCCGCAACTGGCGTCCATTACCCTTTCTCCACCCTCGGTTTTTCTCTTCCCGGGCGAGATGCAGCAATTGATGGCAACGGCAAGGGATCAGTTCGGCAATAAAATGTCTGGAATGGCATTCGACTGGACGAGCAGCAGCCCCGAGGTGGGAACGGTCGATATTGCGGGATTATTTACGGCGGTTGCGGAAGGAGCGACCACGGTGACGGCGGCAAGGGGAACAGTACGCATAACCGCAAAGGTAAGCGTGCTTGAGGCTCGGGGATGGATAAGGCTTCTCGGCACGACGGAATCCGAGGACGGTCAAGGTGTCGCCGTGGATTCGGAAGGCAATGTCTACATCACCGGTCAGACGAAGGGAAATCTGGATGGCCATGCAAACGCGGGCGCGAATGATGTCTTCATAGTCAAGTACGATGCTGGGGGAAACAAACACTGGACGAGGTTGCTCGGTTCGGCGGAAAATGATTTCGGTAACGGCATCGCTGTGGATGCAAGTCACAACGTCTACATCGCCGGTACCACCGAGGGAGATCTGGGCGGCACTGTAAACCCCGGACGCTCATCCATTTTCGTGGCGAAATACGACACAGCGGGCAACCGGCAATGGACCCGGATCATCGGCAATCACACGGGCAATTACGGAGAAGGCATCGCCGTTGATGCAACCGGAAATGCATATGTAACCGGGTGGACTTATGGAACGCTTGATGGCGTTGCCAGTACCGGAGGTTACGATATTTTTGTTATAAAATTCGACCCCTCCGGCGTCAAACAATGGACGCGGCTTTTCGGTTCGTCGGAAAACGATTCCGGTCACGCAATTGCCGTGGATGGAAGCGGTAACAGCTATCTTACCGGAAGTGTGCGGGGAAGCTTGGATGGAGGGCCGTTTGAAGGAGAATACGATATATTTGTGGCGAAATACGACACAGAGGGCGCCAAACAATGGTCAACAACTTTCGGCACCCGCAGTGAAGAAAGGGGGGAGGGCATTGCCGTGGACGCGGCGGGGAACAGTTACACAACCGGGTATACCCGAGGCGACCTGGACGGAAATGCCTGTGCGGGGGATACGGACATCTTTGTCACGAAATACGACACAAATGGGAATAAACAGTGGACAACGCTTCTCGGTACGCCAACCTATGATGAGGGCGTTGCTGTCGCCGCGGATTCAAAGGGCTATATCTACACGACCGGGTTTACCTATGGAGACCTCGACGGCGTCGCCGGTAATGGAGGTTACGACATCTTCATTATAAAGTACGACTCCTCCGGCAACAAACAATGGACGAAGCTCCTGGGTTCGAGAGACAGTGATTATGCCTCCAGTATCGCGACCGGTTCAGGCGGCAATGTGTACATGACCGGTACTACCTATGGAACGTTAGGCGGCAACAACAATGCAGGACGTTTCGATATTTTTGCCTGGAATCTTGTCGATTCCAAGGATGGCATTGCCCTTGAAACGGTCATCCTGATACTGCAGGCGCTGACCGGCAAGAATCCGGACTCGATCACCTTTGCAGCCGATGCGAGCATAGAGGGAAGATTAGGCCTGGAGGATGCGATTTATTTCCTGCAGAGGCTTTCCGGACTTCATTAGAGGCGATTGTCACAGAACGCTGCCGAACTATTCAAGCAAACTGATTGGAGGCATAACCGGCCAGGAATTTTATCGACGAAAAAAGAAAAAAGAGTAGGTGATGCAGGCCTTTTCGAGGATGGTCGAACAGGCTCTAACCGAGACAGAAACCTTCTGCTTTGCCTGGGCGCCCATTCACAACCATACCCACACCAATCACGCCTATTTTTTGATTAGTACCAGGTACCCCCCCCCCACACACACAACGGTAATGGGACGGCTGTTAACAGGCAATACCGTTCCGTATAATCGCCGGCCAAGCGGCAAAGGCGTTTGTTTCAAAATCGTACAAAGCCGTTGTGCGCCAAAAAAGTAAAACGCCTAACAGCTGATTTTCCTAATAAAAACAACTTCGGTTTCCCGAACGGATAAAAACAAATTCGTTAAAAAGCCAGTTTTCAAATGACAAAATTGTTGTTTGGTTATCCTCCTGCGATCACTGAAATCACTTTTTGAAATATGATTTTATTTTGTAATATCAATGTAAAATAAGTTTTTTAGTAGGGGTTGAAGAAACCGGCACGAAATTTGTTTTTACATAAACATTTTACGGCAACTTGTTGACTTCCAGCCATAAAAGGGATGCGAAAATTTGAAAAAATCGAAACGGTGATCAAACAGATTAACTGTGCAGGCAGTTTGCCCATCGCAGGAACAAATCTATCGCGGCAGATATGTAATTTTTGCGCATTTGCTCAAAAATTTTGTATTTTTTTGTGAAAATATTAAATGAATTGGTATTTTTTTAATAAATCATCATGTTCGTTGACAGCCTCATTCGATTGATATATCACATCCGAAATCCAAAATCCGGAAGTATAAAATTATCTTTTTGAATGTTTTTATCAGAGTGGACGTCGAAAGAAATGCCCAACGCCCGCTGGTGGCCTGCTATATCCCTGCAGCGCTGTTACGGTGGGCTTAGGAACGCGAATTTTATTAATTACAATTTCTTGCTTGCCTGGTGGCCCATCTTCGGCGTTGCGTCAACGGCCTCATACGTAAAGTATGAAACCGCTGACGCGCCTTGAAGATGAACCACCATTCGGCACCATATTCTTGCAATTAATTAAATCCGCGTTCCTTATTTATCAAACCTTCGGTCTTTTGGCGAAACCACCATGTGTAATGCAGTCAAAAACAGTGAGGTTTTTCAACAATGCCGCTGCCTGTAAAAAACGATCAGATCAGTCGGCCCTCAATGAGAGACGAAGTCTACAACAAACTTTTGAACTGGATTATGGAAGGCGTTCTGAGACCCGGCGAAAAAATTGTAGACAAAGATCTCGCTGAACACCTCGGCGTCAGTCGGACCCCGGTGCGAGAAGCATTGCGCCGCTTAGAAGATAAAGAACTGGTCGAGTCGGCGGCAAATCGATGGACGCGGGTATCGGAAATCCCGTCAAAGGAACCGGAGATGATCTATCCGATCATCTGGACCCTTGAAAAACTGGCGCTGGCTACCGCCATGGACAATATGATCGACGACGATTTCGTGAAAATGGATCACGCCAACAATGCACTGGCGATCGCGATTGAAAACAACGACCCTGTGGCAGCGTCGCATGCCGATGCCGATTTCCATGGCGTATTTATCGAGTGCTCTCAAAATTTTTGCCTTATCAAAATCCTGGAAGACCTGAAAATCCGGTACCGTCGACTTGAGGTAAATTACTTCGAAGACATTGCCTATGAGCAATCCTCCGTTGAAGAACACAACCGGCTCATATGCGCTTTGCGCAATCGGGATGTCGCCCTGGCAGAAGAAATTCTGCATTCAAATTGGGAAAAAAGTCTGGAGCGCACCCGGACGGTTGAAAATAGATTGGATATTCCAAACAGATGAAGCTTGATTTTACAAAAATCTTATCCCTTGCAGAACAATATAAACCGGCGATGGTCAGTTTCCTTCGGGACATGGTCGCCATCCCCAGTGAAAGCCGCAATGAAGCGGCCATTGTCAACCGGATCAAAACGGAGATGGCTTCAGCAGGGTTCGATAAAATTGAAATCGACCCCATGGGGAATCTTCTTGGCTATATCGGATCCGGGAAACACCTTATCGCCATGGATGCCCATGTCGATACGGTAGGCCCCGGTAACATCGACAACTGGCGCAACGATCCCTTCGCGGGACATGAAGACGAACACACGATCCACGGCCTGGGTACCTCTGACCAGGCGGGCGGTATGGCCGCCATGGTCTATGCCGGTAAAATAATCAAACAACTGGATCTGGCCGCCGATGTCACCCTTCTTGTTACCGGAACGGTTCAAGAGGAGGTCTGCGATGGCCTCTGCTGGCAGTACATCATCGAACAATCCGGAATCCGACCGGAATTTGTGATCTGCACCGAGCCCTCATCGGGGAAAATCAGACGCGGCCAAAAGGGGCGCATGGAAATGCAGGTGCGTGTAGAAGGCAGAAGCGCCCATGCAGCAGCTCCGGAAAAGGGAGACAATGCCATTTTTAAAATGGCATCGGTGCTGTCGGACCTGCAGCAGCTTGCCGTCCGGTTGAAGGACGATCCGTTCCTTGGAAAAGGGACCTTGACGGTTTCCGAAATTTTTTTCACCTCTCCTTCCCGCTGTGCCGTTGCCGACAGTTGCTGGATATCGATAGACAGGCGGCTGACTGCAGGTGAGACCGTTGAGGGGGCTCTCAATGAGATCAGGCAGCTGACCGCGGTTCAGCATACCGGGGCACAAGTGACTTTGTACCGCTATGATCAGCCTTCCTATACGGGGCTCGTCTATCCGACCGAGTGCTATTTCCCCTCCTGGACAATCGATGAAGATCACCCGGCTTGCCGAACCCTGGTCGACGCGTACACCGGTTTGTTTAACCATGAGCCGCAAATCGACTGCTGGGCCTTTTCCACCAACGGGGTTGCCATAATGGGGCGGCATAACATTCCCTGCATCGGTTTTGGACCTGGCCAGATCGATCAGGCCCACAGCCCGAATGAAAAAATTCTGAAACAGGACCTGGTGACGGCGGCAGCCATGTACGCCGCGATTCCCCGGATTTATTCAGACCGCTGCAAAAACGACCACGTACTAGCGGACACGTTGTCCGGCATTGGAAATAAAACCGATAAGGAAACAACATGATTGATTTAGCGATCAACGCCCAAACACTGGAAAAGAACATCGCCTTTTGCAAAGAAAACAACATTGCCCTGCCCACTTTTGCGATGATGAAAGATCCGGCCACCATACCGGCGGCCATAAAAGAACAGCTCAAAGAGATCGGGCTGTGGGATCTCCATTCTGCCAACCTGTTCAGGATAAGCTGGAAAAATGAACAGAAAGATTTTGGCGGCCTCTTTGGCGGACCCAACCACATTCTTCTTCCACCGGAGTTGACCGGCTGCAGGGCAACCATCATCATGCTGTGCGGCCGATGGTTTCCAACAGGGGCACATAAAGTCGGTGCCACCTACGGCTGCATTGCGCCGGGTCTTGTCACCGGACAGTTCGATCCCCAAAAAACCAAAGCGGTCTGGCCGTCCACGGGCAATTACTGCCGGGGTGGGGCATACATTTCAGCTCTGCTGGCCTGCAACGCCATTGCCATTTTACCGGAAGAGATGTCCCGAGAGCGGTTTGAATGGCTCAACAAAATAGCAGGGCAGGTGATCGCGACACCGGGGTGTGAATCGAATGTCAAAGAAATTTTTGACAAATGCTGGGAGCTTCGAAATTCAGGCGAAGATTTGCAGATTTTCAACCAGTTTGATGAACTGGGCAACCCGCTTTGGCACTACACGGTGACCGGCAACGCCGTGGAAGAGGTTCTGGACGGCTACCTTGAAGACGGCAAACGGTTTGCCGGCTATATTTCCTCTTCGGGCTCCGGTGGTACCCTTGCTGCCGGATACTATCTCAAAAAGCGCTTTCCGGGCGCCCAGTTGGCAGCGGCCGAGGCGCTTCAATGCCCGACACTGCTCCAGAACGGATTTGGCGGTCACCGTATCGAGGGCATCGGCGACAAGCATGTCCCCTGGGTTCATGACTGCAAAGATACCGACTTTGTCATTGCCGTGGATGATGAAGCTCCCATGCGACTGCTCCGTCTTTTCAACGAAGAAATCGGCAGGCAGGTGCTGGTTGACAGCGGGGTCAATGCCGATCTTGTCGAGCGGCTCGAACTGCTGGGCATTTCCGGTATAGGAAACATGGTGGCTGCCATCAAATTTGCCAAATATAACGAGCTGACCGAAAATGATGTCGTGGTCAGTATCGCCACCGATTCAATGCAGCTCTACGGTTCTCGGTTGGCCGAAATGACGGCAGAAAGGGGCGAATACAGCGAAATCAGTGCCCATAAGGATATCCAGTTGCTGAACGACCTGACCATCGATCACATGAAAGAGCTGTCCTACTACGACAAAAAAGCCATCCACAATCTCAAGTACTACACCTGGATCGAACAACAGGCCAAGGACATCGAGGAACTCAACGCCCAGTGGTATGACCACGACAATTACTGGAACAACACGTTCAAACAGGCCGATGAGATCGATGCCCTGATTACCCGGTTCAATGAGCGGGTGGGCATCATCAGGGCCTGACCGGTAAACGGGATACAGGAATATCATGCGCCTTGCGCGCAGCATGCAGCGCAGGCACCAGCAGATACGGTTTTGTCTGATTTACTTTTTATCCTTTTTTAAAACCAGCGAGCATTGCCATGAAAAAGTTGTTTGCAGTGCTTTTCCTGGATAACGCACCATCAAACCGAAGGAGAAAAAAATGAGCACCAAAAGAACAACAAAACGGTTTATTTTCCTCTGCCTGGCGTTTTGCATGCTGTTTGCCGCACCTGCCTTTGGCAAAAGCGTCATCAAGGTGGCCTTTATCGGCAGCGATGACCCCTACGTCAGTGTTGACGGCGCCACCGCTGTCGTATTCAAGAATCTGGTTGAAACCGGCACCAACGGGGAAATCGAGGTGCGGCTGTTTCCGGGGGGCGTTCTCGGCCAGGAACGGGAGATGATGGAGATGCTCAAGGGCGGCATGATCCACGTCCACCTTGCCACCGCCGGTTCAATGGGATCGTTTTTCCCGCTGTACGGAGTCTTTGATATCCCCTATCTGATTCCAAGCTACTCGGTTGCCTATGATGTCTGGGATGGCTGGTTCGGGAAGAAAGTTGACGATCTGATCTTCGAGAAAACAGGCCTCAGAAGCCTTGGTTTCTTTGCCCAGAGCGGATTCTACCATCTTACCAACAACAAACGGATGATCAAAAACGTAGACGATGTCAAGGGCCTTAAATTTCGCACCATGACACTGCCCAGCCATATCAAGTTGTTTGAGTCAATGGGGGCATCGGCTATTCCCATCTCCTGGGCGGAGCTTTATACATCGCTGCAGACAGGGGTCATCGAAGGCCAGCACAACCCGGTTGGGTATATTGTCCAGGGCAAGCTCCAGGAAGTGCAAAAGTATATGACCCTGACCGGCCACATGTATGCCGTGGGATTTTTCCTGGTTAATGACGCATGGTTTCAGTCCCTGTCGACCGATTACAAAAATGTTGTGCTCGATGCCGCCAGGGTCGCCAAGACCGCCGCACGCGGGATGAATTCACTGGTAAACGCCGACAAGGAAAAAGGGCTGCCTTTTCTTAAAAAATACATGGAAATATATAAGCCCACCCCGGCGGAACTCAAAGGCTTTCAGGAGGCCACGATCCCGCCCATGCGCAACTACATCAAGGAAACGCTCGGGCAGGAAGGAATTGACCTGCTCAACGATTATATCAAAGCGGTAAAGGAATCCGAGGAAAAACTGAATTACAAAAAATAACCGCGTGTAAAAAAATCAACGGATCGAATTCGCCAGGGCTTACAGTGGATTGGGGGTGCCGCCGGTGCCCCATCCCTGCAGGGCCCTGGCACCGAAACGCTTATCGGTTGATCGGCCCGTCTACCCGCAACTGCCTGCCAATTCAGACAGCAGGCGGCCGGCTGTTTTATTCGGGTACCATTGACCGGATGCGGCCCCACGCATCAGCGAGGAACCATGAAAATCACTAAATTACCAGCCAGCACTCCCATAAAGGCTATAGATGCGCTTGCATCCGGCATGGAGCGTATTTCCCTGTTCATCAGCGTGATCTTTGGCGGCAGTATGGTGATCATTGTCATCGCCGGCGTCATTGCCCGCTATGCCATGCGCAATCCGTTTGCCTGGACGGAGGAAGCATCCCGTTTTCTGATGATCTGGATGGTGCTCATCGGTATGTCGGTGGTCACCCGGAATCGGGAAAATCTGTGTGTAGAATTTCTGGTGATGAAATTTCCGGTAATGCTGCAGCGCATCATCAAACTCATCAATGAGGTGCTGGTGATGTATTTCCTGTACATTCTGACGGTTGAGGGGTTCAATATGGCCATCAAGGCCAAAATGCAGCTGGTGCCCTCCCTTGGCATCACCATGTATTACCCGCTGCTCTGTATACCGGTGGGCGGTCTGCTGACGATGACCCAACTGGGGCTGCAGATGCTCATCGATCTTTTCATGTGGAAAAGCGACATTTCCCCCCACAGGGTATTCCTGGAATGATGCTAAACGCCGCTTTCAATTTGCAGACGCCGGATGAGCTCCCCCAGGCCGGTTCGTCAGCGCCTGCGAGTCGAATCAACATTAACTTCAATGCTTTTGAGACCCGACGGTCGATGCTGCCAGTGGTTTCAAGCGATTGTTTACCAGGGTAAATTATGTCTCCGTATATCATCGCGCTCTTATTTGGGTCCCTTCTTTTTGGTATGCCCGTGGCTTATGTCCTGGGCGTGTCATCTGTTTTTATTATGATGCAACTGGGCGATACCAGCCTTTTCCCGTTGATCCCCATGCGCTTTTTCAACAGCATCAATTTGTTTCCGCTGATGGCCATGCCCCTTTTTATCCTGGCCGGGGAAATCATGAACAGGGCGGGCATTACAAACCGGGTCATTGATTTTTCAACCCGGCTCGTTGGTCACCTGCGGGGCGGGCTGGCCCATGCCAACATCCTGGCCAGCATCCTTTTTGCCGGCTTGACCGGCAGTGCCGTGGCCGATTCCGCCGCACTTGGCAGCATGCTGATTCCGGGGATGGCCAAAAAAGGCTATAATAAAAATTTTGCGGCAGCCGTTACAGCGGCTTCTTCCTGCATCGGGCCCATTATTCCGCCCTCTATCGTCATGGTGATTTACGGGGCCTTCATGCAGGTGTCAATTGCCGGTCTCTTTGCCGCCGGCATCCTGCCGGGTCTTATCATGGGGCTGACGCTCATGATCTTTTCCCATCGGATATCCGTGAAACGCCGGTATCCCAAGGAAGAGAAGATGGCGACCCTTTCGGAAATCATGGCGGATTTCAAAAAAGCCTTTTTATCCCTTTTGATGCCGGTGATCATCCTGGTGGGCATCCTGGGGGGCATCTTCACACCGACCGAAGCCGCGGCAGTGGCCGTGCTCTATGCGCTGATTATCGGATTTTTTGTCTATCGCAACATCACTCTCAAAGACCTCTACATCATGTTGTGTAACATGACCCGGTCTTCGGGAATCGCCTTTATCGTGTTATCCACGGCCGGTATTTTTATCTGGCTGCTTACAACCGAGCAGATCCCCCAGCAGATCGCCGAATTTGTTCTTTCGGTGACAACCAATAAATACTTGGTGCTGCTCATCATTAATGCGATTCTGCTTTTTGTCGGCTGCTTTATGGACAGCATCCCCGCGCTGATTATTCTCGGCCCGGTATTTACCCCGCTGGCCACGCAAATCGGCGTTCACCCCCTGCATTTCGGCACCATCATGTGCCTGAACCTGACCATCGGCCTGGCCACCCCGCCCCTGGGGGCCTGCCTGTTTACTTGTTGCGCTGTGGGTCGGGTCAACCTTGAGGGGGTCACTAGGGAGATTATCCCTTTTATCCTGGCGCTGATCATCGCCGTCTTTTTTGTCACCTACATACCGGCCATCAGTCTGACCATTCCCAGACTGCTGGGGCTTATTTAATTGTAAACCATCGGAAAGGGAACGTGAAAAATGCCATCCCACATCGCAAAAGTGGATCCTGAAATTGCGGCCATACTTGACCGGGAGCATACAAGGCAGGAAACCGGACTGGAACTGATTGCATCGGAAAAAAGCGTCAGCCGCGCTGTCATGGAGGTCCAGGGAAGCGTTCTGACCAATAAATATGCCGAAGGCTATCGATCCCTGCGGAGTGGTCCCTCGGAAGGAGACGTGTGAATGACTAATTTAGACCGTGGATTTGAAGTCGCCGAATTTGAACGGCGCACGGCCAGAGCCCAGAAAATGATGGCCGAGGAAAAACTTGACGCGATTTTTTTAACCACCGAACCCAATGTTCGCTATTTTTCTGGATTTTTCACCCAGTTCTGGGAAAGTCCCACCCGCCCCTGGTTTCTGATCGTACCGGCCGCCGGCAAGCCGATTGCGGTTATCCCGGAAATCGGTGCCAGCGGCATGGCCGGCACCTGGATCGATGACATTCGTACCTGGGCTTCTCCCAACCCGGCCGACGACGGTGTCTCACTGGTGGCGGACACGCTGAATAATCTCCCCCGGCGCCATGGCCGAATCGGGGCGACCCTTGGCATCGAATCACATCTGCGGATGCCGTACAATAATTTCATGGCCCTGTCTGCCCGCTTGAAAGGTGCGGAATTTGTTGACATAGCGGCCTGCATCCACCGCCTGCGCGCTGTCAAATCAACCGCAGAAATCGAAAAGATCCGAAAAGCCTGTGACATCGCCCATCAGGGCTTTGTCAACATTCCAAACCACGCCAGCATCGGCCGGACGGAAAGGGATATCTGCAAACAGATGCGGATCGATATGATCAACGCCGGCGCGGACAGCGTCAAGTACCTGATATGCGGATCCGGGCCGGACGGGTACGACAGCATCATCATGGGGCCGACCGATCGCCGGCTAAACCGGGGCGACGTGCTGATTATCGATGTGGGGGCCGTGTACGACGGGTATTTTTCAGATTTTGACCGCAACTTTGCTTTTGGCCGCCCGAGTGATGCCACACTGAACGCCTATGCAGCCGTTTACAAGGCGACGGATGCGGGCTTTGAAGCGGCCCGGCCCGGTGCTACCACAACGGATGTCTACACGGCCATGTGGTCTGTGATGGAAGCCGCCGGCGCCCTTGGAAATGATGTGGGCCGCCTGGGCCACGGTCTGGGAATCGAGTTGACTGAATGGCCGTCCAATACCGCAACGGACAACACCCCGCTGGTGCCGGGGATGGTCATCACTCTGGAGCCGGGGATGATGTATGCCCCTGGTAAATCCATGGTTCATGAAGAAAACCTTGTCATAACGGAAGACGGGGCCGAATACCTGTCAGTCCGTTGTTCTCCGGAGCTCATTATCATTGATTAATTGGCAGCAAGAAAATTGAAGACCTGCTGACTGTCCATCATCCCGGCGACAAACCTCTGGGCCGCGGCCAACGCGGCGTTCAGACAGGCTCTCAGACATCAGTGTGTACATTCTCCCATACTCGGGATTGTCACTCCGTTTCGACTTCCATGCTTTTCATAAATCCGGACCAACTACTCCTGAAGTACCTGCCGTGTCATGGCATCCAGGGCGGCAAACGGTTCGTCAAGAAGCATCACCTTGAGGTTGTTTGCCAGACTGCGGGCGATGGAGACCCGTTGTTTCATCCCCCCGGACAGATGGTGGGGATAGCTTTTCTCAAATCCCTTGAGCCCTACGATATCGATGAATCTGGCCGCCCCTTCCTGGAACTCGGCCTGAGGCATGCGCTTCATTTTCATGCCAAACTCCACATTATCCTGGACCGTTTTCCAGGGAAAAAGGGCATACTGCTGGAAGATTATGCCGCATTCCGGGGTGATGCCGGTCACCTGTTGGCCGTCCAACAGAATGTTCCCCTGCGTCGGTGTATCAAAGCCGGCCACCGTGTTCAGCAGGGTGGTTTTGCCGCATCCCGATGCGCCTACGATCACCAGGAACTCGCCGTCTTCGACATCCATGGAAGCAGTCTCCTCTCGAATTTTCTGAATACCACATCGATGATAATGACGGTGACGCTGATCATGACCATGCCCAACAGAACGGTGTCCGTCTGGAAATACTCCTTGCCGTTCATGATCATGAATCCCAGACCTTCCCTGGCGGCAACTAGTTCCGCCGAGCTATAAACTGGCCTATTATCAAATGGAAGGGTGAAAGCGGGGCTTTCCCGGAAAACATAAGGGGCATAAATTCAATGCGTTAACTGGGAAGTCACCGGTCTTTTGAATTGACTTTTGTCCGCTGATTATTCTATCAAATTCTTACGGATCGACCACTGTAAATAGAATCCGCTTTCTCGACATATCCTCCTGAACCCCATTCGAACTCACCAATTTGAAAACGCTGATTTTTAAATTCAGGCCGATTATCTGAAATCCTGTCACTAAGGAACGCGAATTTAGTTAATTACAATTTCTTGCTTGCCTGTTGACCCATCATCGGCGTTGCGTCAACAGCCTAATACGTAAAGTATGAAACAGCTGACGCGCCTTGAAGATGGATCAACATTCGGCGCAATATTCTTGTAATTAAATACATCCGCGGCCCTTAATTCAACCCTGTGTATCCATATTCCTATAGAAAAAGGGGAGGGTATTGCATGTACCAAAATCTGTTTTCTGAAATCAAAATAGACGGCCTGACCTTGAAAAACCGTCTTACAATGGCACCTCTTTATCTCGGCTACGCCGGTGAAGGCGGAACGGTCAGCGATATGCTGCTGGAGCATTACCGGTTGATGGCCAGCAGCGGCGTGGCCATGGTGGTGGTTGAAAATGCGTCAGTGGATCATCCTGTGGGCAGCGGTTCCAACCGGACTCTCCGGGTCGACACCCATGATAACCTTGACGGATTGAAGCGGCTTGCCTCAGCCATCAAACAAGAGGGCCCGCTGGCCTGCCTGCAGATAAACCACGCCGGACGCTTTGCCTTCGCAACACAAGAGCCGCTGGCACCATCTGCGGTGAGTACCTTCGGCCGGATGCCTAAAGCATTGGAAAATGCCGAGATCGATCATATCATCGAAAAATATGCCACCGCCGCGGCCAGAGCAAAAAGGGCAGGATTCGATATGGTGGAACTGCATGGCGGTACCGGCTATCTGCTGGCTCAATTTCTTTCCCCGCGAACTAACATGCGCAACGATAAATTCGGGGGTGCCCTCGAAAACCGCAAACGATTTGCCATGGAGGTGCTGGCGCGGGTCAAAGAGGCGGTGGGTCCTTTTCCGGTCGGATATCGGTTTCTCGCCGACGAATGGCTCCCCGACGGCTTGCAGCTGGAAGAATCAGTACAGTTCGCCAATAGCCTGGCTCAAGCCGGTATTGCCTACATTTCCGTCATGGGTGGCACGTATGAATCCTTCTCCCTGCCTGAAATTGTAGAAAAATCCAGACAGCAAGGCTACATGCTCAATCTGGCGGCAGAGGTTCGTGCAAAGGTAAGCGTGCCGATCATTGCCGCCGGTCGGCTGGCTACCGGGCCGTTAGCAGAACAAGCCATCTCTGAGGGGAAGACCGACCTGATCGGTCTGGCGAGAGTACTTTGGGCTGACCCGCAATGGCCGAAAAAGGTCTATGACGGGCGGGATGCTGACATTATTCACTGCGATCCGGACTGCGGTGATGCCTGCATGCAGATGGTCATGAAAGGTCGGCCTGCATTTTGTGTGGCCTGGTCAGCAGAGAAGATGAAGAGATGGAAGGCAAAATTTGTATGAAGGTTGTTTGAAAACCATATAGTGTGATGGCAGTTTTGCGGCCGTCTTAAAATGCTCATGCGAATATGAGGTTGATTAGCGAAAATGGTCTTTTATAATCCAAAAAGCAAAATTAAGGTTCGGGTCGTTGATGTGACATACAGGCAAGATAAAGATGGATCCTTGGCTGCGCGCGTCTATTTGCCAGAAAAGCAGGGCCCTTTCCCTGCCTTGCTGGATGTTCACGGCGGCGCCTGGACTCAGGGCGGCTGTGCCGATAACGAGATATTGGACCTGTCGCTGGCAGCGAGCGGCCTTGTCGTTATCGCCATCGAATGCCGGAAGGCGCCCAGGTACACTTATCCTTCACAAGTGATTGACGTCAATTATGCTACGCGGTGGGTAAAGGCACATGCCGGTGATTTCAATGCCATTCCTGACTGCATTGGCGGCCTTGGAACGTCCAGTGGCGGCCATGCGTTGCTCCTCAGCGCCATGCGTCCTGACGATGCCGGCTATGGTGCATTGAATCTCCCCGAAGGAGAGGACATGAATGCGAGGCTCGCATATCTGATGGCTGCGTGGCCAGTAATCGATCCGTATGCGAGATATCTATTTGCCAAAGAGAATAACCGCCATTTTCTGGTTGACGCGACCGACGCCTATTTTCTGAGTGATGATAACATGAAGAAAGGAAATCCTCTATTTGCTCTTGAGCAGGGGGTAGCGCTTGATTTGCCGCCGGTGCTGATTATCCAGGGGACGGGTGACAGTAATGTGCCACTGGCTGTAGTGGACCGTTTCGCTGAAGCCTATCGTGCCGCAGGTGGTGCTGTTGATATCGAATGGTTCCCTGATATGCCACACGGATTTGCGTGTAAAACTGGGACAGAAACAGACCGCGTTTTGGAAATTATGAAGGATTTTGTCTGCCGCCAGCTGACAGGAGATAAAAAAGTTTTTTGAAATAGCGCTGTCTCTCATGACAAGGCCTTGAAGTTTCAAGTTGTTCATTTCACGGATAAACCAATCAGGCTGCCAAAAGGACCGACCAAGATGGTTGGTTCCACGCACAAGTTCCAACCTCGCGCTTTACCGGGATTGGTGATCCGTTGCTGCAATTGGGATCGCAATCGATAAAGGATTCATTGATAGTGTAAATCAACCTATTACGATTTTTTTCACGTTCGTTTCTTCCCCTGAATGCTGTTGGTGGAAATGGGTACCTCAACGCCGACCGGCAAACGCTTTGCAAGCCTTTCGGCTCTCTCCATAGATCCCTTTTTGTTCTTTCTGGTAACTCCGTTTTCGTTTGCAGGCAAAAAGGATATGAAATGAAACGATACTTTCTGGCATTAGCAGGAATAGTTGTGGCCCTGTTCCCTGAAATCGGGAGCTCCGGAGCTGCAATTGTGCACGCCTCAGATAAACCGCTATATCCTGCTAACACGTATAAAATTCCCGAGCGAATCAAGGACGGTTGGGAGACAGCGGCGCTAACAGACGTCTCCCTGAATCCTGCTCCGATCTCCGAAATGGTGCAATATATCCGAGCGGGATTGCATCCAAACATCCACTCCGTGCTGCTCATCAAGGATGGACGCCTTGTGTTGGAAGAATATTTTAATGGTTACAATCGAAACCGGTTACACTTTCAAGCCTCAGTAACGAAGAGTGTTGTGTCCCTTCTGGCAGGGATCGCGATAGACAGGAAATTGATTCCGAGCATTGATGAGCCTCTTCTGCGTTACTTTCCAGAGTATGTCCAGCGCATAGGCGATGTGAACCGGAAAAAATCGATCACGCTACGCCATTTATTGACGATGAGCGCTGGGCTGGAATGGCATGCAACGGGAATAAAAAGAAGAGACGAGCGTCACTCAACCTACCAGATGTGGGAGAGCGCGGATCCTGTTGGCTTTGTTTTAATGCGTCGTGTTGTCGCTGAACCCGGTAAGATGTGGTATTACAACAGTGGCTTAACCATTCTGCTTGGTGAAGTTTTGCGAAAATCCGCTGGAATGCCAATTGATGCGTTCGCACAGCTTCACCTCTTTACGCCTTTGGGGATTACACAGTACCAATGGGACGGTAGTCCTTCTGGTGTGGTACAGACTGATGGCGGCCTTTACCTACGGCCAAGAGATATGGGAAAGATTGGTCTGTTGGTGCTTCGGGAAGGGACGTGGAAGGGAAGGACTGTCGTCTCTTCATTTTGGATCGAAGAGTCAACCCGTAATCACATCCACGCCTGGAGCGTCGGATATGGCTACCAGTGGCGGCGGGGAAAAGCCCTTGTTTCCTCTCAGGAGATTGATGTGGTGTATGCATCCGGTCACGGGGGGCAACGGATCTTCATCATTCCGGCACTTGACCTGATAGCGGTTTTTACCAGCAAAGTGTTCGATAATCCGGGTGGGCACACGCGGTCGGACGGTATGTTGATTCGCTACATTTTGCCGTCTCTCATCAGCCCTGTGCCCCCGCCTGAGCCATATGAACTGCCGTTCGGATACCTGAAGGTGTTCGAAGGCCTCTATAAACATCGCTACAGCCCGTATGTCGCACGCATCGTCGCAGAGGATGGAAAACTGGCGGGCTATTCACCAGAAGGTGAGCGGTTGGAGAGTATTGCTCGTTCGCCTCACGAGTTTTTCGGTATCTCCGAGCAGTTCGGGCCTTTCAGCATCGAATTTGTCAAGAACAAATCAGGCGTTATAGGGATGCTCTGGTTCCGCTATGGCTTGAAGCAGCTTCCTTTTGATCGCATCGAATAAGATCAAGGGCACGGAATTGGTATTTACCGTCTCGATGAATATGATTTATCAACTTTGCCACATCAATACGAAACGTATCCTGATCCGTGAACTTGCCGGTTTTGGGCACGGCGAAGATGATGGTGGATTCCACACAGAACGTGCCGCTGCCCTGCATCAATACAGCCTGCTGCCGTCATGATCCGTTGCCAGCTTGACCAGTTGGCTCCGGATGCGCTGTACGATCTGGTTGTAGGCGTCGTCCCAGGTGCACCAGTCTCTCATCATCACCCCCTTGACACGTTTGGTGGTGGAGAGGGGACACGGGGTGAGCAGAATATAGGGATTGTCGGAGAGTCGATCGGGTTTCATTTTTCGTTTTCTCCTCGTTAATTGTTTTTCAGTGATGTTTCAAGGATATCCAACATTACAGCTAAGACGCTGGACCCTGACTCGCGGGCTTAGGGCCGCGGAAAAAAAGTTTTATCCCAACTATCATCACCTCTTCAGGCCAT
>ENA-ORCT01000277-ORCT01000277.1-marine-metagenome-genome-assembly--contig:-NODE-277-length-26112-cov-4.064913_pt1 | contig 26112 bp, 24 predicted proteins | sample MGYA00248632_ERZ508511 | MGnify/ENA primary metagenome ERZ508511 (study PRJEB26182, sample SAMN06268839) | marine metagenome | isolation source: Tt an P1-techrep anaerobic enrichment on pine from sediment...
AGGCACTTTTTGCTTCCTTTTTGTTGCCGCCTGGACAAAAAGGAAGGCGTCTGGCGGGACGCGACCCGCCGGTCTTGACTATAGAAAACAGAAACATCGGCACTACGCCGTGACAGGAGTTATATAAAAATGAAACAACCGAACGGCTTCCGAGTCGTCGTCACCGGCAAGGGCGGCGTGGGCAAGACCACTCTCACCGCCTGCCTGGCCCGGCTGCTGAAAGACAAGGGGATCAAGGTGCTGGCCGCCGACGAGGATCCGCAAATGAATCTGCCCTACGCCCTCGGCATGCCGCTGGAAGAAGCGGCGGCCATCGTGCCGCTCAATCGCAACCACGACTACATCGAGGAGAAGACCGGGGTACGACCGGGCAAGTCCTTCGGCAGCCTGTTTAAGCTCAACCCGCAGGTCGACGACGTGGTCAAGCGCTACGGCGTGCAGGTCGAAGAGGATCTCAGCCTGCTGGTGATGGGCACCGTGGTACAGGCTGCCGCCGGCTGCCTCTGCTCGGAAAACGTATTGCTCGACTCCGTGATGAGCCACCTGTCGCTGCGCGAAAACGAAGCGATCCTGCTCGACACCCAGGCCGGGGTAGAGCACTTCGGTCGCGCCATCGCCGAAGGCTTTTCCCAATGTCTGGTGGTCACCGACACCTCCTTCAACGCCCTGGCTGTGGCCCGGCACGCCGCCGAACTGGCCCGTCAGGCGGGCATCGCCCGTATCAACCTGGTGGTAAATCGGCGCAAGGAAGAATGCGGGCGAAAGCTTGGCGAGCTGCTGGAGTTGACCGGCACCGACCTTTCTCTTCTGTTCGACGAGGTATACAGCCTGCCTCTGGAACCGCGCTTTGAGGAACTTGAACCGAATGTGACCCGTATTCTGGGTGAAGAGAGTGATTACACCAGCAAGCTGAATACCCTGGCCGATGAGATGCTGGCTTTCGAGGCGGGGCTTTAAAAACCTGACTCACGCGAAGCCGCGAAGCTCGCGAAGGAAGGCTTAACGGCTAAATCTGTGTCTCACGCAACGCCGCAACGCAAGGCCAAACCCCAAGGAGTAAAGTGCGGAATCGAAAACTACAGACTTCTTGATTTTTCGTTGCGTTCGTGGCGTCTTGGCGTGAGAACGAACCTAAGATTTTGACGTTCTTCGCGCCTTCGCGTGAGATAAAGAATTTTCCGCTTTCAGCCGACGCCAAGCCGCAAATATTGAAAACCTGCCAAGGAGAACCCGATGAAGAAAATCTTTGTCGATTACAAAAAATGCCTGGCCTGCAAGGGCTGCGAGACGGCCTGCGCCATCCAGCAGCACCCCAGCCACAGCCTGTTCGCCCTGGTCGGCGACAAAAAGACCCAGGTCAACGTGCGGGTACTGGGGGTGGAACACGAGGCTTTTCCCGTCTCCTGCCGCCACTGCGAACCGGCCATGTGCCTTGACGCCTGTCCGTCCGGCGCCATCAGCCGCGACGCCGCCACCGGTGCGGTGGTCCTGAACCCCGACGTCTGTAAAGCCTGCGCCATGTGCGCCATGGTCTGTCCCTTTGACGCCATCTCCTTCAAGCAGACCCATCGCGCCCGCTACGGCCGCACCGTGGCCTACAAATGCGACCTCTGTCACGAGCGCCTGCAGGAAGGGCTCACCCCGGCCTGCGTCGACGCCTGTCATTCCAAAGCCCTGGTGTTCAAGGAGTCGGAGGAACTGAAAAACCAGCGGGCGGTGCAGAACCTCAAGGTTTACCTGCTCGGCGAAGAGGACGAACCGCCGCTCTTTTCCCTCTACCGCGAATTGCGGCGCAAAGAGTTCGCCCGCCGCCGGAGCGATAAGTCATGAAAGTGGTCACCGTCGGCACCGGCATGGCCTCGGCCGATTTCGTCCAGCAACTGCGCCTGGAAGGCTTTGCCGGCGAGATCGTGATGATCAGCGACGAGCCTTATGCGCCCTATTCACCCTGCGTGATCCCCTTCTACCTGGCCGGCGATCCGCTGGAGAACGTGTTCTGGAAAGGGCAGGATTTCTACCGCCAGCAGCAGGTGGAACCCCTTTTGGGACACCGGGTGGTGGAGGTCGATCGCAATCAGCGCTTGGTGCGCACCGAACAGGGCGCCAGCGTTGCCTTCGACCGGTTGTTCTACGCCGCCGGCAGCCGAAGCTGGTGTCCGAAACCCGAATGGCTGCAGACCGAAGGGGTATTCGGCTTCAAGACCCTGACCGACATGGTGGCCATCGACCGATACATCCGCCAGCAACGCATCGAGCGGGCGGTGGTCTTCGGCGGCGGCTTCATCGGCGTCGATGCCGCTCTGGCTCTGCGCCACCGCGGCATTGAGGTTACCCTGGTGCATCGCAACAACCGCCTGCTGTCGCAGATGACCGATATCGAAGGCGGCCAGTTCGCCACCGAACGGCTAGCCCGAAAAGCCGGTCTCGATTTGAGGTTAAAGACCACCGTGGAGACGCTCTCTTCCGATGCCGGCCAACTGCGGGGCGTGACTTTGAGCGACGGCATCACTCTGGATACGACCATGCTCATCGTCACCACCGGGGTAACCCCCAACTCGGAACCGCTGACCGGCGCCGGGGACGGCGTGGCCGTCAGCGGCGAGCTTCTGGCCGAGGCAGGCATCTACGCCGCCGGCGACGTGGCCCTGACCCGCCACCTGGTCAGCGACCGAACCGGTCTCTACGCCACCTATCCCAACGCCCAGCAGCAGGCACGGGTGGCGGCCCGCCATCTGGTATACGGCAGCGGCAACTTCGAGGGTTCCCTGAACACCAACGTGCTGCAGAAACACATCGACTTTCCGATTATTTCGGTCGGTGTCTTCGAAGGCGAGGCGGTTACCTGGCGCCAGGGCGACCTGTTCCGCCGCGCCTATCTGCAAGACGGCCGCATCAACGGCTACATCCTGATCGGCGATACCCGCAATTCCGGGCACATTCACCATCTCTACGTGACCCGCGAGCTGGTGGAAAAAGAGATCACTGAAATCCTCGCCGACCGCAGGGGGGTAAGTCACTACCGGACCATGATGCAACTGGGAACGCCGCTGCCGGCGTGACTGCTTGCCATTGACGCTGGCTAATTGAAGAGGTAGGCTTTTGACAATTAGGTCATGATCTTTCTTCGCGCCTTCGCGGCTTCGCATGATACCCAGTGTTTTTGATTCTGGCTCACGCGAAGCCGCGAAGAACGCGAAACTCTGGCTGATTTCAGCTGTACGATTTCAATATTGAACCTTTCGACCCGTCAACCGCAGGAGGAAACCATGCATATACCTGATCCCATGCTGCAGGGCGCAATCTGCCCCGTCACCCTGGCTCTCGGCGCTGCCGGCCTGACGGCCGCCGCGACCGCCGCCGTCCGTTCCGTCGACAAGCCGAGCGCGGCCCGCTTCGCTGGCGTGGCGGCATTGATCTTTGCCGGCCAGATGATGAACTTTGCCATTCCCGGCGGCACCTCCGGCCACCTGATCGGCGGGGTGCTGGCCGCTGCGCTGCTCGGCACCCCCTTCGGGGTGCTGGCCATGGCCCTGGTACTGGCAGTCCAAGCGCTGCTGTTCGGCGATGGCGGCCTGATCGCCTTCGGCGCCAACTTCGTCAACATGGCTTTGATCGGTGTCGGTATTGGCGGTCTGCTGCGCCGTCCGCGGCTCGGCCGCGCCGGTCAGGCGGCTTTGCTGGCTGCCGGTGGCTGGCTGTCGGTGATGGCTGCCGCTCTGGCTGCCAGCGTCGAACTCACCGTCGGCTCGGACCTTTTCTTCAGCCGGGTGTGCGCGGCAATGCTCGGAAACCACGCCTGGATCGGCCTCGGCGAGGGCATTATCACCGCCGCGGCCTGGCTGGCCCTCAAGGATGCTAACCGTCGCCAAGCCGTTCTGGCACCGCTGCTGATCGCCTGCGTTACGGCATTGTTCCTGAGCCCGCTGGCCAGCAGTCTGCCCGACGGCCTGGAGCAGGCCGCTGCTCAACTCCAGCTGCTGGCTCATGGCGGCAGCTGGATGGCGCCGCTGGCTGACTACCAGGTCCCCGGCCTGAGTAGCGAAGCCTTGAGCACCGGCCTGGCCGGCCTGCTCGGCACCCTGGTCACCTTTGCCGCTGCCTGGTTGTTGCGGCGCCCGCAACGAACCTTCTGATTCACATCACCGCTTTAAACACCAAAAAGGGCCCGCGCTTAAGAGCGCGGGCCCTTTTTGGTAATCCATCGCCTTTGCCGTCTTCATGGAAATTTGGTTCAGCTGCGCTACTGTTTTAGAAGGCTGTAGAGCCAATGGATGGACTTTTTCAACACCATGCCAGTAACGCCAAAGGAGGACGCCATGAAATTCGTATTCGAATTTGACGACGGCCTGCGGGTTGAGTACACCGGCTCGTTCCGCATTCAGCAAGGGGAAAAAATCAACGTCTACATCAAAGAAGGCTACGTCCCGGACAAGCTCAAGGAGCCCTGCCGGGTGCTGACTCGCATCGGCGCCGACATCCGGAAGTTGGTAAGGGCTATCACCGACGAAGTGGGCACCACCTGGTACGTCAAGGATGAGGCCATGGGTGAAGGCCGCGGAGTCTGGCACGAGTGAGGGTTAAGGCGGGCGATCAGGACCGGGTTTGGTCGCCCTGTAGCTGTTGCCAGCGCTGGTCGGTGTAGGTCTGATATACAATTTCCCCCCGACATTCGCGGCAAACCACGTTGCGCCGGCGCCGCTCAGCGGTCGCACGCCAACAGCCATTGCGGCAGGCTACGATATAACGCGGCGGGGTGAAGCAGAGGTCGTGACAACGCTCGCCGCTGCAGCCGATCTGCAGAGCTTTGGCTCGCCACACCTCGTCGTGGTTGTGTTTCTTGCCCACCAGGGCATGAGCGATCTCGTGCAGCAGAGTATCGCGAATCTCCGCCTCGTCGGCCCTACGAGCGAACTGCAACGCCATGGAGATTCGCTTGCGCCGGAAGTTGCAGCAACCAGCGCGGCGAACGGCGTGATCGAAGCCGAAGGTCCATCCAATCAGGCCGTGCTCGGTCAGCAGTGCGTAAGCCAGGGCCTCGATGGCCGCAGGCCGCTTCTCCGAATGGTCATCCGCCCCGCTCCCCAGCGGCTCAAGAAGAAAATAGGGCACTGCGTACTCCCGATCGTCGTCGCACAGCACGTGAGCCCGACGCGGATTAAGACGCACAATTGCGCCACTGAGGGACTGGCCGCGGCAGGTAAAGGCCACCCGCTGGCCCGGGTTGAGAGTGTATGGCGACGAAGCCTGTGCTCTTTTAATCTCCTCTGCCGATCCGGGAGGAAGCGGGGATGGCGCCTTAGGGGGATTCACCTGCTCCAGTGGCACCCGGTAGCTGCAACGATCATCGCCGAGCACGAAGGCGATTCCTCCCGCGAGACGGGCGACTACCCCTTGCAGCAACCGGTCCCCCTGAAGAAAATGAACCGACTCACCGACCCGCACCTTGTAGCGTTTTTGCTCAGCCATGAAGTTTATTCCAGCGGGCCGCGCCCCGCATCAGTTGAGATCCTTGTCCAGCCAGTACTTGGTGCCGGCCAGGGTCGCCTGAAGGGCCACACCGGCGTCTGTCAAGGTGTAAATCTCCATGTCCCGCTCGATCGAGGCCTGGCCGCCGACCGCGCCTCCTTTTTCCCCCGACTTGGCCGCCGCATCGGCATGACCGCCGAATTCCCAACCTTTCTCCACGAACTGCCTGAGAACTTCGCGGTTTTTGAAGATGAACACCACCCGGTAGTCCTTGATACCGAGTCCCGGGCCGACCCCAATTTGCATCATCTTCATGTAGGTACTGCGACCGTTGGAGCGGTCGACGCACAGCCCGTAGCCGGAGGCGCTGCTGAGCAACAGCAGGTTGGTGTTGACGCTACTGAACACTGCGTAGCCCGGCGCTCCGGCCACCTTCTTCCGTGCTTCGGGTGCTTCCTTATACAGCCGGGCAAGAGTATCGTTCTTCATCTGCTGCACGTCGTTCCGCTTGGCCTGAACCGACTCCCCCTTGGGCGCGGCACAGCCTGCCAGAGCCACGAACAGGATCAAACAGCCGATCTTCGTCATCAATCTGGTCATGGGTTCTCCTTTCGTCGTCTCTCCACCAAAAAATTGCAGGATTAGTAATGGCAAGGGCCTTAGGGCCCCCGGTCAATAATTACGATGCCTAAATAGCCGTCGACCGTCACCCGGTCTCCGGTGCGAATGATGTCTGCAGCCTCGCGAATGCCTGTGACGCAGGGCAGTCCGTACTCACGGGCGATGATCGCGCCGTGAATGAGCATGCCGCCTCGCCGCTCAACGATACCCGCGGCCAAAGGCACGATGAAGGTCATGGCCGGATCGATGGCATCGCAGACCAGGACCTCGCCGGCGCTGAAATCGGCCAGGTCCTGTGGGCATCCAACGACCCGCGCGCTCGCACTGGCCACCCCCGCCCCAGCCGGCTGACCCTGTATCTGGCGCACCCGGACCTGCCCCGGAGGGGTTGTTCGGTCCGCCTGTCCCAAACCTGTAGGCCGCGACTCCAGCAACTTCGCAAGCTTGGCAAAGGGGCGCACCGCCAAGCGCCGTCTCCCTTCTTCTTCGGCGAGATGAAGCTGCCGGCGAATCCGGTCGATGCTCAGGTTGTCGTCGTCGCGCAGCCGGTAACTGGCCCGCCCCAGTTCGAGCAATTCGATCGCCCAGGGTCGCCGGGACGGGTCAAAGTGGGCCAGATACTCGGCCTGCAGGGTTGCCTGGTCCACCCTGTCGGGCTTCATTCGCTCCTGCCGGGCCAGTTCGAGCAGCAAGCGGCCGGTCTGAACAGCCGACATTCCGATAGCATCCGCCACGGGCCCCAAAGCGGAGGCCAGCTTCGTCGGCAGTTCTCCGCTGGCCAGCGCCTGTTGCCAGTCCGGGTGGCGGCGCACCTCGGTAGCCAGTTCGATCAACTGGCCATTGCGCTTCACCGCGCGCATGCCAGCCCCTTGCAGCAAACGGGTAAAGGCAAAGGGATCCGCGGGCTGCAGTTCATCGTTGTAAAACTCGCCGAACAGTCGCACTCCATGGGCCATGGGAATGCACTCCCGGCGATAAACCTCCTCCCAATCCTGCAGCAGCCGGCGGCGTTTCAGAATCTCGGCGATCAGCGCCTCGTCCTCAAGTGAAACCGGATCGACGGTAGCCAGTTCAGCGGCTGCCGCTTCCATCCCCGGCATGATCTCTTCTTCGATGCGACGCCGCAGTTGCTGCAAGTTGGTCACCGACCGGTGCAGGCTCAACAACCAGCCGCGCTGATCGTCCCTGCCCGCCTCCCGGTGCGCGGTGACAGAGCGAGTCTGCAGCAGCAAGAGGCCCTCACCAGAAAAAGTCCATTCCACATCCTGGGGCCGACCATGCAGCTCTTCCAGCTTCCGGGCAAGAGCCGCCACCCGGGCCAACTCGGTCTCATCCAGAGGCGGGCTGGCCGCCTGCGCGCCACTGAGCACAGCCGTCTCTACCCCGCAAGCAGAAGGCTTCAGTGCCTGCTGCCGTCGGGCCGGGCGATGCTCCAGAAGCCGACCGCTGTCCGGCTCGAGCTCCCAATGGTCCGGCTCGATACTGCCGTCCACCAGCCCCTGGTTGAGTCCCCACACCGCCTCGATCAGCAGGCGCTGCGGATCGTCGGGACTGCGACTGAAGGCAACACCCGATTTCTCGCCGCTGACCAGTTCCTGAATGAGCACCGCCATGGCGCTCCTTTCCACGTCGAGCCCCAGTTCCCGGCGATAGAGCAGAGCCCGGTCCGACCACAACGAAGCCCATACCTTGCGCACCGCCTCGCAGAGGGCCTCGGGGCCGCAGACATTGACCACCGATTCGTGCAAACCGGCAAAAGAAGCGCCGGCCGAATCCTCGCCGGGCGCCGACGAGCGCACCACCAATGGCGTTTTTCCGAAGGTCGCTGCAACATCTTCCCAGAGCGGCTCAGAGAGGGTTGTTGGCAGGGGGGCGGCGAGAAACATATGGCGAATGCGCAGCGCTGTGTCCCACAGCTCCTCCCAGCGCATATCGGCGAAGTTTTTGCGCCCCAACTCCATGGAGATACGCTCCTCCAGGCCCGTCGCCTGAAGATAGAAGCGGTAGGCGCTGACCGGCAGACACCGGGCGCACGGCACAGTGAACCCGGCCTCGACCATCCGCGCCAGGGCCAGGGCTTTGCCGCCGACATGGGTTTCCGGCTGCCTGGCGACCTGCGCGGGGGTCAGCAGAAGCTTCATGGCTCCAGGTCCCATTCCACCACATCCTGAAAGCGACGTACCAGGGCGTAGCGTTCCACCGCCACCTGCAACAGGGCGCATGTCGGGGCGCTGACGAATTCTCTAAGTGCTGGATGACGCCGCAGATACTCTTCGATCAGCAGCTGTTTTTCATTCCCGCTGACCTCCAAGGCCCGGCCGAAGGCGGTCACCGCCATGGCCTGGCGAAAATCGCTGCTGCCGTGGCTACGGTTGTCGATGAGCATAGAAACCCGCGGTTCGGCGAGCAGGTTGGCGAACTTGCGGGTGGCGCGGGTGGTGGCAAAGGTCAACCGACGCAGGTCGGCACTGTATGCAAAAGCCACCAGCGAGGTGTAAGGCTGGCCCTGCTGGCTGGTGGCCAGAACCGCCAACTGCTGGGAATCCAGCAGTTCAGCGACTATCTTTTCAATATCATTGGCCATACGCGAACCCCCTTTTTAAGATAGAATAACAGAAGATTGATCCGGCCAGAGAAGGAAAAATCCGCCTCGGGTCGGCTCTCGCAGCCGACCCGGTTTTGCTGCGGCTCTGCGAAGGATTCACCATGACCTCCCGGAACTCTCAGCCCATTCTCGTTGCCGGCGCCACCGGCTACATCGGTGGCCGCCTGGTGCCGCGCCTGCTGCAGCGCGGCTACCGGGTTCGAGCGCTGTGCCGCACCCCGACCAAGCTTCTTCAAAGGCCCTGGGCCGCTGCTTCGGGCCTGGAGGTGTGCCGGGCCGACCTGCTCGATCGAGATTCGCTGGGCGAAGTGTTTCGTGGCTGCCGGGCCGCTTATTATCTGGTGCATTCGATGGGTGCCGGAGTTGCCGATTTTGCCGCCACTGACCGCAGGGCAGCCAAAAATTTCGCGGCGGCAGCGCAACAGGCGAACCTGGAGCGGATCATCTATCTCAGCGGTCTCGGCGACAAAAAAACCAACCTAAGCCCGCATCTGCGTTCTAGGGCCGAGGTCGGCGATATTCTGCGTCAGGGGAAAGTGCCGGTGACCACATTACGGGCCGCAGTGATCATCGGCTCGGGCAGCGCTTCCTTTGAAATCCTCCGCTACCTGGTCGACCGGCTGCCGGTCATGACCACCCCGCGCTGGGTAGCCACCCCTTGCCAACCGATAGCCGTGGACAACGTGCTTCACTACCTGGTCGGCTGCCTGGAAGACCACCGCGTGCGCGGTGAAACCCTGGATATAGGCCAGGAAGAGGTAGTGACCTATCGACAGCTGATGGACCTCTATGCCAAACAGGCCGGCCTGCGGAAACGGCTGATCGTACCGTTGCCCTTTCTTTCACCGGGCCTGAGCGCCTACTGGATCTCGCTTATCACCCCGGTACCTGCGGCACTGGCCCGTCCCCTTGCAGAAGGGCTACGCAACAAAGTGGTCTGCCAGGACTTTCGCCTGCGTAAGTGGCTGCCGCAGCAGCTGCTGAGTTGCCGTGAGGCGATCGCCCGGGCACTCGATGAATCCCGACACTTTCAGGTAGAAAGCTCCTGGAGCGACGCCGGTGGCGTTTCGCCAGCCGCCTGGCCGATGGCAGGTGATCCGGCCTGGGCCGGAGGGACCGAATACCGCCAGTCCTGGCGCATGGTGCTGGCAGCCAGCGCTACGGAAACCTGGCCGGCGGTGACGTGCATCGGCGGCAGCACCGGCTGGTATCACGCCAACTGGCTTTGGCGCCTGAGGGGCTTTGGTGACCGTTTAATAGGCGGCATCGGCCTGCAGCGCGGCCGGCGCTGCCCGCTGGAGGTAACGGCCGGCGATGCTCTCGATTTCTGGCGGGTCAATCGGGTGGAAAAGCCCCATTTGCTGCAGTTGGTCGCCGAGATGAAACTTCCCGGCCGGGCGATTCTCGAATTCCGTCTTGTGGAGCCCGCTTCCAAGCGTTGCCTTGTGCAGCTGACCGCTCGGTTCTGGCCGCGGGGTCTGTTTGGCCTGCTCTACTGGTGGGCAGTAGCCCCACTGCACGGGTACGTTTTCAAAGGCTTGCTTCGGGGCATGGGACAAAGCCTCGGGAAAAGGTTACTGGAGCCGCCAACCCGGGCGAAGGAAGCAACATTCTGCGATGGGGAGACGAGGTCATGAAGAGATGCGCCCTGCTGTCCTCTATCTTGGTTCTGATGTTCTCTTTACTGCCAGGCTGTACAGGCATTCCCGACGGTATCGAACCGGTCAGCGACTTTGAGCTGAAGCGCTACCTGGGTCAGTGGTACGAGATTGCTCGGCTAGATCATTCCTTCGAGCGGGGGTTGAGCAACACCACCGCCAACTATCGCCTGCGACCTGATGGCGGAGTGGACGTCGTCAACCGGGGATACGACAAAGAACGCGGTACATGGCGTGAGGCGCGGGGCAAGGCTTATCCGGTTGGCGATTCCACAGTGGGACGGCTCAAGGTTTCCTTTTTCGGCCCTTTTTACGGCAGCTACAACATTATCGCTCTCGATCGCAACCATTACTCTTATTCTGTGGTCTGCGGCCCCAACCGTAGATACCTATGGATCCTCGCTCGCACACCGGAGTTGGAAACGGAAACGCTGCAGCCGCTGGTAAAGCAAGCGAAACTGCTCGGATTCGCCACCGACCAGCTGATCTATCCGCTTCATGACCGAGGGGCAGAATATCCTTAAAGGGCGGCTATTAGTCGTTAGGCGACAAACAAAAAGGACCAGCTGCTACCAGCCGGTCCCATTACTCACCTTGCCCCATCAGGTCTGGTTTTGAATTCAGATGCGCGGCACGAGCCGCTCGCTTCGCCGCTTGTGGGAAAGAAGAAAATAGGCCGACTCGCCACGGCGGATAGCTTCTTCTTCGCAGATGGGGCAAAGCCGGGGCGGATAGTCGCGGGCATAAAAGGTGCGATTGCAAACCGTGCAGATTTCGTACATGAGGATCCTCCTTGACTGCGGCCGACTCAGTCGGCTACGGGTTCGTAGATCTTTTCGAACACTTCCGGGCGGCAAGGAAACTTGAAACCCTTGTCGTCGGTGCACAGATAGTCACCGGGGTAGACGACATAGATATTCTGGTGGAAGGTTTCGGTGGGGGGAATGACCATACGCTCGGAAACCTGAAAGGCTTCGATGACGGTCGGTCGGGTTCTGAATCGGGGCATAAATTCCTCCTAGCCCGGGTTATTCATGAGGTTTCGTTGTGAAATCGGCAAGTGTACGTCAGATCAAGCCAAGCGCAGAAGATTGCCCTGGAGACATACTTGCAGTATGTCGAAGCGCAAGCTACGAGCACGACTTGAGATGGCGTGCAATAGGCGATTGCAGCAGAAACCTTCATGAATGATCCGGGTTTATCGTATGTCAGGAGTAAACCCGATCAATGTTTGCGACGTGTAAGGAGGAGGAAAAAGGACGGTTAGAATCGCGATTTTTAAGGAAAAACCTTAAACCGTGACAGGAAGGAGAAGATCATGAAAAGCAGACGATACCTCTGGCCGGCAGCGGCAGTTCTGGTCGCGCTGCTGTTAGGTGCCTGTACCGGCAGTCCAAAGGAGCCTCTCCAATACGATGCCGCCAGCTGGCCGGCGACGCTGGAGCGAATCGCCCTGGTGGAGCTGAGCTACGATCGACGCTATCGGCCGCCGCCCGATATCGACCTGAGCGATGAATTGCGTCGGGCCCTCAAAAAGGAACTGGAGCGCAAAGGCTACCAGCTGCTCATCGCCGATGGCGGCGACAAGATCTATAGCGGCGAAACGAGCGCGTCCGAACTGGCGGAACTTGCTCCGGCTGAGAGCGATGCAGCGCTGGCGGTACATATCGATTTACTGTTTCTGTCCGCTACTTTCTTCGAACGAAATCCGCCGCCGCAAGCGGAGATTGCAGGTGAAGCTCGCCTGATCGACAAACAAAACGGCAGCGAACTGTGGAAGGGCCGGGGCGACGGCGTAGCCGGAGGTGCAGGCGATGGCCCGCTGTTCTATCCCACCGCCCGGCGCCTTGAAGCACTGGCCGATTTTGCAAGCGGGCTGTTCCACACACTGCCCGACAGGCGGTAAGTCGTAAGCCAGTGACCAGTGACCTGGGACGACCCTACTCGTCATGAGACGGCCAAGCCATCATTCCATACCGGTCTCGTAGTTGAATGACGAGGTATCTGCCACTCCTTGACCTCGTTTGAGGGCCTCGAGGACCTGCTTGCCCTGCTGCGAGAAGGGTCCGAGGTGGGTCAGATCGACGACGAAACGCTGACAGCCCAGCTGCTGCAGTTCGCCTATGCGCTCGATCAGCGAAAAATCGGTTGCCGAAGAGAGCACGGTCAGCCCGGCCCGCTGGTCGACCCGGTAACTGTCGCCCCGGTCGGACTGCAATCGGCTGCCCGGTCTCAGTCCACGGATGCGAATCCGCGAGCTGATAAGCGGCACGGAACCGTAAGCGACAAGCGTCGCCTCGCAGCCCCACTGACGAGTCAGCAGTTCGCGCAGATTGTCCCGGTCGTCCTCGATGTAGAGCATCATTTCGCTGGCGCCCAGCTCCCGCCAGGCCAGTCCTGCCTGGCTGTTGAGGGTGAAAAGCCGGTAGCCGGTAATCAGCTGCACCGTGGAAGGATCTTCGAACAGTTCGAAATGGCCAAGGTTATTGAGACGAAAGGTGGTAAAACCCCGCTCGAGAAGAAATGTCACCGCACTACGGTAATCGGCCCAGTCACGATCGAAGATGATGAAGGGCAGGTCCCAGACCACCTGGGTTTCCCGACCGTTCAGGCGGCGGCCCAGGCCCTGCAGCGCCGCCGGAGTGAGGGGAACCTGCACCCGGTCGGCAACGCCGTCGTTGAGAATATGAGCGTCCCGCAGCTGGCCGACAGCCACGGTGATCTGCCGCGCTGCCAAAGAGCCGGCCGGCTCGGGCGCCAGCAAAGCATCGAGGGACTGCTGCAGATGCTGGCGACGCGTCTTCCGGCGCTGCTCGCTGACCAGCTCGGCCAGTTGACGGTAGAAATCGCGGCGCAGCTCCTTGAGACGGCTGGGGGGAATGACCACTTTCGGCAAGTCCCCGGCTTCAAAGCTGTGTAGTCTGAAGGGCGTCTCGCCGGTGCGTTCGAACACCTCCCGCAGGGTCTGTTCGCTGATCGGACTGCTGCTCGCGGCATGCATCGGCACCGGATAATCTCGCTCCAGGCTCCAGGGGCCGCACAGGGCGGTAACGGTCAGGGTATCTTGACTTAGGGCGACGGTCATCGCTAGCGGCAGCGGGACCTGACCGGCCTGCTGCAGCCGACGCCGGCAAGCCGCCTCGCTGAGGTTAAAGGCCTGGCCGGAGGAAACCTTGAACACGGTATCTCCGGCCTGAAAGGTGTCGCGAAAGGGACTGCTCACCGTTACCTGGGATCCGGCTGCGGCCTGCTTGACTGTGCGGCGGCCGACAAACAGCTCGCGCACAGTGAAAGCGGTGCCGGCCCGGTCGCTTTTCGGCTGCACCCGCAGCCGGTCGCCGACATGCAACCGGTCCCTACTTTTGAAGCTCAGGCGGCCGCCGCGTACCCCCTGGACCTCGCCGAGAAAGCGTCCGGTGGCGCCCTTGAGGGTCGGAATGGCAATATCGGTAGGGTTCGGCCCGCTGAGAAAGCCCCTGGTCGGCAGCCGGCCGAAAGAAGCTTTGAGCAGCTCTTTGGCTTCCTTGAGGGCAGCACTGCGTTGCTCCTGGGTAGCATCGAGCACCCGCCGGTAGGCACCAACCACGTTGGCCACATACTCCGCGCTTTTCATGCGCCCTTCGATCTTGAAACTGGTGACGCCGGCGGCGGCCAACTCGGGCAGCAAATCGATGGCCGACAGGTCGTTTGGCGAAAAATAGTAGCCGTCCTTGCCGCGACTGCGGTAAAGACGACGGCAGGGCTGGGCACAACGCCCCCGGTTTCCGCTCTTGCCGCCGAGCCAGGAGGAGAAGTAACACTGGCCGGAGAAGCAGAAACAGAGTGCGCCGTGAACAAAATGTTCCAGCTCCATGGTCGTCTGGCGGCGGATCGCTGCGATCTCCTCCAGGGTCAACTCGCGGGCCAGTACCGCCCGAGAAAAGCCCATTCGCTCCAACATGCGCACCCCGGCGCTGTTGTGAATGGTCATCTGCGTCGAGGCGTGCAGCCGCAGACCGGGGAAATGGTCGCGAATCAACCGCCAGACCGCCAGATCCTGCAGGATCACCCCATCCACCGCCAGCTCCTCAAGGGCCGCCAGGGTCTCCGCCACCTTCGGAAGTTCCGCTTCTTTGATCAAGGTGTTGAGGGTAATGTAGATACTTCGCCCCCGCTGCCGCGCGTAGGCCAGCATCCCTTGCAGCTCGGCAAGGCTAATGTTGCGCGCCTTGGCCCGGGCGGAAAACTCCTTGAGCCCGCAATAGACGGCATCGGCGTCGTTTTCCATGGCGGCGAAGAAGGCCTCCAGGCTGCCGGCCGGGGAAAGGAGTTGAGGTTTGTGCAAATTTTCAGTCATGGTTTATATTCTTTCCATCCCCTGTGACGCAGCCGGAGCGAAGTGGAGGTTTTGCGAAACAGGCGGGCAAATGTTTGAGCGCCAGCGAGTTTTTGCCCGCCCGCAAAACATCTGCGTAGCGCAGGGAACCCGAAGGGCAAGGAGCTGGGGCGCGTTTTTCTGCTTACTCTTTTGCCGCGCAGCAAAAGAGTAAGGCGTCGCGCGGGGGCGCAACCCCGCGACCTATGCCCCTTTTTCAGGGTTAAAACCCCTAAAAGAAAAACTTCAAAGTCGGCCGGTTCCGCCCGGCCAGGCGGCTTACTTTTCTTTGTATCGACGAAAGAAAAGTAATCAAAAGAAAGCGACCCCACCGTTTGCCCGCTTGCAGCGGGTTCCCTCACTTCGGGATTTTAATCCGGGAAAGACGAGATTCGCTGCGCTCAGACGTCTTTCTTATCCGGATGAAAACCCCTGCGTTCGGCGGCACTCTTAGGGGGAAATAAGCAATGCTCGTATAGCCAGAAGCAGGCAAAAGAGAAAGAGACCGGGCATCCCCCGGTCTCTTTTCATTGCAAAATCGCCTTACTTTATCACGCCCCGTCCTCGCAGGGCAACCGCTAGCCCCCATTATTCATGAGGTTTCGTCGCGAAATCGGCAAGTGTGCGTCAAATCAAGCCAAGCGCAGAGAATTGCCCTGCAGACGTACTTGCGGTACGTCGAAGCGCAATGAACGAGCACGACTTGAGATGATGTGCAATTGTCGGTTGCAGCAGAAGCTTTCATGAATGATGGGGGCTACAACAATCCCCGATCGGCGAAACTGACATAGCCCTCGGCCCCAATAACGATGTGGTCGAGTACCCGCACCCCCATCAGTTCGCCGGCTTCCTTGAGGCGGACGGTAATCTCCCGATCTTCGCGGCTCGGCGTCGGGTCGCCGGAAGGATGGTTGTGCACCAGCAGCAGCGCGGCGGCCGATTCCCGCACCACCGCAGCGAATACCTCGCGGGGGTGGACGATGCTGGCGGTCAGGCTGCCCTCCGAGATCTGCACCTCGCGTAGCAATCGGTTCTTGCTGTCGAGAAGCAGTACCAGAAAAACTTCGCGTTTGCGATCGGCCAGGCGACCGCAAAAATGATGATAGACCTCCTGCGGATGACTGTAGCGGCTGCCGGCCCGGAGGGGAACAGTTTGAAAGCGGCGGGCGATCTCGAACACTGCCTGCAGTTCAGCTGCCTTGGCAGGACCGATGCCTTTGACCTGCTGCAGTTCGGCCAGCGAAGCTGCGGCCAGTTGCTGGAGCGAGCCGAACCGGTCGAGCAACAGCCGGGCATGGTCGAGAGCGCTCCTTTTTGAAGCGGCATCGCCGGTGCGCAGCACCAGGGCCAGCAGCTCGGCATCGCTGAGTGCCTGGCCGCCGCGCTGCAGCAACTTTTCCCGCGGGCGTTCGTCCTCCGGCCAATCCTTGATGCGGTACATGAAACACCTCCGGAACAAAGATTGGACAAAGCTAACACAGTCCGCGGCTATTACCAATTTAAAACGAGGGAAACGCGATTTATAATTAAAGCAAGAGGTTTATCGTCAACCAAATTGGAATCGGCATTGAACCACGAGAGAAAGGAGTGAGGATGTTTTTACGCCCAAAGGTCGGCCTTGCCCTGGGCGGCGGTGCTGCCCGCGGCCTCTCTCACATCGGCGTGCTGGAAGCCTTCGAGGAATACGGGCTGCCCATCGACGTGATCGCCGGTACCAGCATGGGTGCTATTATCGGTGCCATGTACGCCACCGAACCGAATGCCTCTGCAGTAAAACGGCGATTCAACACCTTTCTGCAGAGTGAGGAGTTCAAGGAATCGCGCTTCGACTACTTGTTGGACATGGACGAGGAGCAGCATGGTTTTTTCGACCGACTGTCGCAATTTGCGCGAAAAAGCATTTTCTATACCCTGGTCATGACCCGTAGTTCCTTCATCCACCAGGAAACCAGCCGCCAGAATTTCGCCCTGCTCATCGACGACATCGATTTGGTCGAGACCCGCATACCCTTCTGCACCACCGCCCTCGACCTGGTGAAGGGCGAAGAATATATTTTCACTGAGGGAGCCCTGCGCCAGGCGGTGGCCGCCAGCTGCGCCATTCCCGGGTTGCTGCCACCGGTAGAGCTGAACGGTCGCTTTCTCATCGATGGCGGTTGGATCGACGCCGTGCCGGTAGCTGCAGCCCGCAACTTGGGGGCGGACGTGGTTATCGGCGTCGATGTCTACAGCGACCTCGATCCCTTTGAAAAACCGGACAGCGCCCTGGAAGTGGCGGGCCGGGCCGAAGCGGTCACCCGCTGGGCCCTGGCTAACCGCCTCTGCCAGGAAGCCGATTGCCTGCTCAAACCGGAAGCCGGCAGCAACCACTGGGCCGACTTCTCCCAGTTCGACGAGGCGGTAGCCAGCGGCCGGGCCGAGGTCCGTGAGCATCTGCCGGCTCTGCAACGGCTGGCCCGCCGCCGGCTGGGCTTCAGACACGGCGCTGTTCCTCGTGGCGGCGTTCGCTAGCTACCAGCCTGACCAACGCGCTGAGCTGCTCCGAAAGCAGGTCGAGGACATCGTCGACAGTGAGGATGCCCACCAGAGAGCCGTTCTCGGCCACCACCGGCATACGTCGAACACCCTTCTCGCGCATATGCTCGATGGTATCGTACAAGCTGTCGCTTTCCCGAGCGATGACCAGCTCGAAACTCATGACATCGCCGACGGAAACCGCATTGAGGGCAACCTCTTCGGCGATTAACGCCACCACCATGTCCCGGTCGGTCAGGATGCCAACCGGTATCCGGTGGCCGTCTCGTTCTTCAACCACCACCACGTCGCCGACATGTTGGCTGCGCATCAACTTGGCCGCTTCCAGCAAGGTAGCGTTCGGCTCGACCACAACCACTTCTCGATTACAAACTTCTCCCACGCGCATAAGTCGCTCCTCATGGCAACCGTTTCTGTCGGTTTACCCAAAAGCCCTCTTTACATGCTTATCACCCCTGCTGCTGTCGTCAACCGTCGCAGGAACAACACGCGGTCATATCCTGCGCCTTGACTCGTTGTCGCTTCCGGCGTAAGGTAGCCTGACAGCAAGTTTTTACCACCCGGATGGTACTATATCCCGCCGCCCCCGATCTGCCATGTTGCCTTACGACTTTCTTGAAAAATTCTTCGCTGATCATGCCTGTCTGATCGCCGTCATCGACCGTCAGCAACGGGTTGTCTACAACAACCTGCACCTGCAGGACAAATGGTCGCGAAAGATCGATCCACAGGACCAACCGCAATGCTTCGAGCTCTTTTATCCGGAGCAGCAAGGCTGTTGCGCCAACTGCCATGTGCAAGAAGTGTTTGCCAACGGCCAGCCGCTCATTCGGGAAAAGCACCATCCCCATCTCGGTCAACTACAGATTCACTGTCTGCCGATTCGCGACGAGCGCGGTGAAGTCGCCCTGGTCATTGAACAGATGTGCATCACCAGCGCCCTGCAAGACAATGAACCTGTAGAAAAGAGCATACAGGCTTTTGCCGAAAAAAACCGGCTCGACTTGCAACAGGGACAGGATCTCGCCCGGCACTATTTCGACATGGCAGAGGTGTTGATGGTGGTCCTCGACCGAGAGGGCCGCATCTGCCAGCTCAATCGCAAGGGTTGCCAGCTACTTGGCTACGAGGAAGAGGATCTGATCGGCCGAGACTGGTTCGTCAGCTGCCTGCCTCAGCGGGAACGCCAAGCCGTTCGCCAGCGTTTCCAGGACATACTGACCGGCGAGCATCCGCTTGATAAAAAGGGGGAAAACTGGGTAAGGACCCGCGATGGCCGAGAGCTCCTGATGAGCTGGAGAACCGCCCGCATGACCGACGATCAGGGTCATGTCAGCCATCTTATAAGTTCCGGCGAAGATATCACCGAACATCGCCGCGCTCATCAGGCGCTGAGGGAAAGCGAAACCCGCTATCAGTATCTGGCTCACCATGATGCCTTGACCAACCTGCCCAACCGCTTGCTGCTCTACGACCGCATGGAGCATGCCCTGGCAAAAGCCCGCCGCTCCCGAAAACACATAGCGCTGTTTTTTCTCGATCTGGATCGGCTCAAAAACATAAACGATTCTCTGGGCCACGCGGTCGGCGACCAGGTGCTGATAGCCTTTTCCGGCAAACTGCAACAGCTGATGCGCAAATCCGATACTCTGGCGCGACTGAGCGGCGACGAATTCGTGTTGCTCTGCGAAGACTTCACCAGCGCCGAACATGCCGAGCTTCTGGCTGAAAAGATCCTGACTGCTTTAGCCGATCCTATACAAATAGCGGAACATACGATTTTCACCCCGGTCAGCATCGGCATCGCCTTGTTTAACGAAGAGATGGACAAGGCCCACGACCTGCTGCGGGCCGCCGACATGGCCATGTATCAGGCAAAAAAAGCGGGCGGCAACCGCTATGTGGTCTACGATTCCGCCGCCAACAGTCGACGACGTGAAATCTTCCACCTCGAAAGCCACTTGCGCCGTGCCGTCGAACTGGGCGAAACTTTTCTCCATTACCAGCCCCAGATCGACCTGCAGAGCGGAAGGCTGATCGGCGTCGAGGCCCTGGCCCGCTGGAAGCATTCGCGCATGGGCTTGATTTCACCAACAGAATTCATCGCCATCGCCGAGGAGACCGGTCAGATCGTCCCCCTCGGCGACTGGGTGCTGGAAACGGCCTGCGCCCAAAACAAGGCCTGGCAGGAAGACGGTCTGCCGCCGATCACTGTGGCGGTCAACATTTCGCCCCGGCAGTTGAGCGAGGAGGACTTTGCCGACAAGATCAACCATATCCTGACCAGAACCGGCCTCGATCCGCGTTTTCTGGAGATCGAAATCACCGAAACGGCGATCATGGACAATGTCGACCAGGTCCGCAAGACCATGAAAACTCTGTGCGAGTGGGGGGTCAGTTTTGCCCTCGACGATTTCGGTACCGGCTATTCCTCTCTCAGCAACCTGCGTTATCTGCCGCTGAAGAAACTCAAGATCGACCGTTCTTTCATTCATGATGTACCTCACCACGACCAGGATGTGCGGCTGGTCAGCTCGGTCCTGGCCCTGGCCAGCAGTCTCGATATCCAGGTGGTAGCCGAAGGGATCGAGTCCACCCAGCAATTGACCTTTTTACAGCAGAAAGGCAGCGAAATAGGCCAGGGCTACTTTTTCAGTCGGCCCGTGGATGCAGACCAACTGCCGGAGCTGATGTCCAGAAATTTTCTCTGACTGCTAGGAGTCTGTCGGACTTGGGGAATCGTCACGAGAAAATGGGAAATAGAGGACAGATTTTCGTAAATTAGCAGGCCAATAGTGGGCCTATTGGTCGATAATTTACGGAAACATGGCCCAAGTTACCGTTTTTAAAGTAGGTTCATTCCTAAGTCCGCCAGGCTCATAAACGAGGAAGACCATGCAATACCGCCAACTTGGCCCTTTTAAAGACATCTCCATCCTGGGCATGGGCTGCATGCGCCTGCCGGTCATCGACGGTGACGAAAGCCGCATCGATGAACCGGCTGCAACCCACCTGTTGCACCGTGCGGTCGACCAAGGCATCAACTACTTCGATACCGCCTACCCCTATCATCAGGGCCACAGCGAAACATTTCTGGGCCGCGCCCTTGAAAGCGAAAGGTTGCGTGACCGGGTACTACTGGCCACCAAGCTGCCTTCCTGGGCCATTGAAAGCCGCCAGGATTGCGACCGCTATCTCGATGAGCAGCTGCAGCGACTGCGCACCGACCGTATCGACTGTTATCTGCTGCACGCTCTAAAAGCCGACTGGTGGTACAAACTGTACGACCTCGGAGTGCTCGACTTTCTCGACCGGGCCATCGCCGACGGCCGTATCGGCTGCGCAGGATTCTCCTTTCATGACGAACTGCCGCTCTTCAAAGAGATCGTCGACGCCTACGACTGGAGTTTCTGCCAGATTCAGTACAACTACATGGACGAGGACATTCAGGCCGGGCGCCGCGGCCTGGAGTATGCCGCAGACAAGGGACTGGGAGTGATCGTCATGGAACCGCTGCGGGGCGGCCATCTGGCCCGTCCGGCGCCAGCCGAAATCCAGCAGCTGTGGGACCGGAGCGAGGTTCAGCGAAGTCCGGCGGAGTGGGCCTTGCGCTTTGTCTGGAACCGGCCCGAGGTAACCTGCCTGCTGAGCGGTATGAACGACCTGCAGCAGATCGTAGAAAACTGTCGCATCGCCGACCAGACCCAGCCCGGCTCCCTGAGCAGTGAGGAGCTGGCCCTGATCGAGACAGTGCGCGACACCATGCGAAAGCGGATCAAGGTGCCCTGCACCGCCTGCAACTACTGTCTGCCCTGTCCGGCCGGAGTCAACATTCCGCGCATCTTCTCCATCTTCAACGACTGCTTCATCTACGGCGACCGGCTCTTCCCCCATCGCATCTACAGCATCACCATGAACACCGCCGAGCTGGCCAGCAACTGCACCCGCTGCGGCAAGTGCGAGGCGGCCTGCCCACAGCAGATTGCAATCATGGAGATGTTAGAGGAAGCGCACCGGGTGTTGAGCAAGAAGCCGGAGGACTGATACCTGGCGTGAGGCGTGAGGGGTAATCGGCAACCTCTCTCCCCCCTGTGACGCAGCCGGAGCGGAGTGGATGTTTTGCGAAACAGGCGGAAAAACTGTCTGAGCGTCAGCGAGTTTTTTTCCGCCCGCAAAACGTCTGCGCAGCGCAGGGAACCCGAAGGGCAAGGAGCCGGGGCGCCTTTTTCTGCCTACTCTTTTTTGGCGTAAAAAAAGAGTAGGGCGTCGCGCGGGGAAGCAACCCCGCAGTGTTGCCGTTGGCATGTATGACCAACTATCTACCCTGTCAACGCAAGTTGCAGCCCAACTAATTGGCGCGATCGACCCCCCGCTGCGGACAGTCACTCAACAGCGGACACTTGGAGCACAGAGGCACCGGGGCCTTGCAGAGCTGACGGCCATGGAAAATCAGCAAATGGGCGGTCTGCACCCAATGTTCCGGTGGCAGCAGTTTACACAGGTCCCGTTCGATCTTTTCCGGATCCTGCTGGTCGGTCCACGCAAACCGGCGCGACAGTCGTTTGACGTGAGTATCGACCACCATACCGGGAATGCCGAATGCGTTGCCGAGCACCACATTGGCCGTTTTGCGCCCCACCCCCGGCAAACGGACCAGTTCTGTGAGGGTCCGTGGTATCTCGCCCTGATGCTCTTCCAACAACATGCGCGCACAGCCGCGCAGACTTCTGGCCTTGTTCCGGTAAAAACCGGTCGAGCGAATCTCCTCCTCCAGAGTCTGCAGATCCGCCTCTGCCAGGGCCTGCACCGTGGGATACTTGGCGAAAAGATCTTCGGTGACCATGTTGACCCGCACATCGGTGCATTGGGCGGAGAGAATGGTCGCAACCAGCAATTGAAAGGGATTTTCGTAGTTCAGAGCGCAGTGGGCATCAGGATAGAGCTCGTATAGTCGGTTGAGTATTCGAGCGACATTTTTGCGCATCCGCTGGATTGTCATAGGGAAAGGTGGTGGTGTCGAGGATTGAGAGAAAAAGGACTTATCAACTCTGTCCACAGAGTTTTCCACAATCGGATTTTTCTTGCGATTTCAATCTACCAGGCTAATGAAAACATCCTGCGGGGCCTATGGATGCGATTTTTCAACAACCTGTCATCCCGGTGCGATCTCCATACGGCGGCGCTTGATATGGTCAAGCCGCAGATACTGCCGGCTATCAGCTATCTGCACGGTAAAAGTAACAGGCAGATGAGTGGAGGCCTCCCGCGCCAGAGCGGTATGCAACACGGTGCAGTCAAGAACCCGCAACCCGCCCTGCATGTAGCCCCGATCCCTACTGAACAGCGGAAAGCTGGCCGGATAAGTCCCACTCCAGAATGGCGTGGGTGTGCGCCGCAGATTTGCCGGCCAGGCGAAGGAGAGGGCTGCGGCGATGGGGTCGGCAAAATCACCAATCACCAGCTGCGGGCAACGGCTGCTGTAGCGGCCAAGCAGTTCGGGACCAAACAGGGCACGCACCTGTTGCCGATAATGGAATAAACCGGCATCGAGACGCAGATTATAAAGGTAGAGGCGTTGACCGGTGATATCCACATCGGCCCGCTGGCAACAACCGCCCCGGCCGAGCTGATATTCCTGCACCCCTTTGAGCGGCAGCAGGGACAGAAAAGCGTTGTCTCCGATACGATTCCGACCGAAGCTGGCCATACCGAGTTGCGCCGTCAGATAGTCGAGTTGACTGCGGTCCTCGGCACTGTTGACATCCTGCAGGGCCACCAGGTCAGGGGCACCCTGTCGAATGACCTCAACGATCCGTTCAGGATCGATCCGACCGTCTACGCCGCGGCAGCGGTGGACATGATATGTCATGATCCGAATCGCCTTCACCGCTCTTTTCCTGGTCCCGAAAGGCTGTCAGGCCATGGTAAGTTCGACACCCCGGAACAGCAAGGATTCAGGAGTGTTCGGGTTTGAGCTGACGTTGCATTAGATCACGCACAGCCGTGCGCGGGTCCTTGTCTTCGTTAAGGATCAGGTACATCTGCTCGATAATCGGTACATCGACCCCAAGTTTTTTCGCCAACTGATAGGCGGAGGTGGTGGTTTTTACCCCTTCGGCGACCATCTTCATGCCCTTGAGAATCTCTCCCAGTTTGCGCCCACGACCGATCTCCAGACCAACGGTACGGTTTCGTGACAGGTCGCCGGTGCAGGTCAGAACCAAATCACCCATACCGGCCAGGCCGGCGAAGGTGGTACGTTTGGCGCCTTTGGCCAGACCGATACGGGTCATCTCCTCGAGACCGCGGGTAATGACCGCCGCGCGGGTATTACAACCGTAGCCGAGGCCGTCACAAATCCCGGCCGCCAGGGCAAGGACGTTTTTCAGGGCACCGCCCAGTTCGACGCCAATCACGTCGTCCTGGCGATAGAGACGAAAATACTCGCAACTGAACAACTCCTGAACCAAAGCGGCAACATCCTCCGATTCTGAAGCCACGGTCAATACGGTCGGAATTTCGGCTGCCACTTCCCGGGCAAAGGTAGGCCCGGAAATGTAGGCGACCCGCTGGCGCTTCTCCGCCGGCAGGACCTCTTCGATAATCTCCGACATGATCATCAGGGTATCGTTTTCAATTCCCTTGGCGGCAGAAACCAGCAGCATATTGGGGGCAATGTGCGGTTCGGCCTGCTGCAGCACCTGGCGCAAAACCTGTGAAGGCGAAACCAGCACCAGCATTTCTCGGCCACTCACCACCTCAGCCAGGTCGTTGGTAAAGGACAGATTGTCATCGAGGGTGAAGCTGGGCAGATAAAGGTCGTTCATATGCGACTGTTGCATGCGTTCGACCAGATCCTTTTCGTAAGCCCACAGTGTTACCGAATGGCCCCTTTTCGCCAGCAGGTCAGCAAGTGTGGTACCCCAACTGCCGGCACCGATTACCCCTATATTCATGGCGTGTCTCCCCTCAAGTCGCTTTGCGTTTCTTTCTCATCCGCTGCTGTATCTGTTCGATTCTGTTCCGCAATACTGCCGGCTCCCGGTATTTCCCCTGCAATTCCTGCAGCAGAGTCAGCGCCGTCCTCAGGTCGCCCTGCTCTTCCAATACCACAGCAAGTCCGTATTTAGCTTCCGTTTGAAAGGGACTGTCTGGGTATTCCTCTACCACCCGGCGATAGACAAAGGCTGCTTCCTGTCGGGCTCCTTCAAGGGCAGAGGCGGAAGCAATGCGAAAAAGCACTTCGGCGATGCGTTGGCTCTGCGGATAGTTTTTCAGCAGGCTTTCGAATTCGATTCGGGCCTGTTCAAAATTGTTCTGCCGAAAATAGGTATCGGCAATCTCGTACTGAAGCTGTTCGCCACCGGTCTGGCCCCGGTCAAGCAGTTTCTGGTAGGAGGTCAGCGCCCGGTCGTACTCCCCCAGACGGTATTTGTATATGTCCGCCGCCCGGCGCTGAGCCTGGCTCTCGACCTCATGTCCAGGATAGTCGCGCTCCACCAGCAGATAGGCGAGCAACGCCTCACGATCCCGCTGCAGGTGAAACTGTAGAATTTCCCCGGCCAGCAATAGAGCGCGGGGCGCCAGTTTGAACCGGGGATGGTGCTCGTAGAGGTGACGGAATTTACTATAGGCCCGACTGTACTCGCCGCGCAGCAGCAGCGCTTCACCCCGCTCAAACTGACGCTGCGGAATACTGTTAAGATTCCAATGATACAACACTGCCCCGAACAGCACCAGCAACGAAGCGATGCTCAATGCCAGCAGCAGCTGAAAACGCCCTTTACTCTTCCGGCGCCTCTTCTCCTCCAGCAAGATCGTCTTCTGCAGCTTCTGTATCTCCATTGGCCTCATCCTTTTCGGCCAGCTTGGCCACCGCTACGATCCGTTCCTCGGTTTCGAGAACCATCAGCCGCACCCCTTGGGTATTGCGACCGATAATAGACAGATCGTTCACCCCGGTGCGCAAAACCTTGCCGCGATCGGTGATGAACATCAGGTCGAAATCGTCATTAATCAGTTTGATATCGACCACATGACCGTTGCGCTCCGAGGTCTTGATGGTGATGATGCCCTTGCCGCCCCGGCCCTGCAGGCGGTATTCATCGAGATCGGTGCGCTTTCCGTAGCCATTTTCGGTGACGGTCACCAAGGTGGCAGAGGTGGCGTCGGAGACCACTTCCATGCCGATCAACCGGTCATCCCCTTCGAGCTGCATGCCCCGGACCCCGCGCGAGGTACGTCCCATGGCGCGCACGTCCTTTTCGTCAAAGCGAATCGCTTTGCCGTTGCGGCTGGCCAGCAACACATCCATGTTGCCGTCGGACAGACGTGTGGACACCAGCCGGTCCCCTTCGTCGATGGTCAGAGCGATAATGCCGCCGGCGCGAGGGTTGGCATAGGCCATCAGATCGGTCTTTTTGACGATGCCGTTCTGAGTGGCAGTGATGATGTACTTGCCCTCGCTGAACTCCTTGACCGGCAGAATGGAGGTGATGTTCTCGCCGCTGGCCACTTGCAGCAAGTTGACGATCGCCTTGCCGCGTGCTGCCCGACCGCCCTGAGGAATCTCGTGCACCTTGAGCCAGTAGACCTTGCCGAGATCGGTGAAGACCAGGATGTAGGAATGGGTCGAGGCGATAAACAACTGTTCGACGAAATCCTCTTCCTTGGGTCGCATGCCGGTCTTGCCCTTGCCGCCACGGCGCTGGGCGCGATAGAGGGAGACGGCATTGCGCTTGATGTAGCCGCTGTGGGAAACGGTGACCACCATATCCTCGTCGACAATGAGGTCTTCCAGGGACAGTTCGCCGGTCTTTTCGATGATCTCGGTGCGGCGCGCATCGCCGAACCGTTCACGAATTTCCAACAGT